>ERZ795054.2507-NODE-2507-length-15346-cov-5.430122_pt1 | contig 15346 bp, 15 predicted proteins | sample MGYA00375138_ERZ795054 | MGnify/ENA primary metagenome ERZ795054 (study PRJEB30183, sample SAMN05720215) | anaerobic digester metagenome | isolation source: active sludge of municipal wastewater-treating anaerobic digesters | place: USA | collected 2014-12-23 ...
CACCGGTTCATCCATGAGGGAGATCTTGCCCTCAAGGGGTTTGTGCTCGATGAACTCGGTGATGGCGGACTCGCCCTTGACCACGGCCTCAGCCCTGTACTTCCAGCTCGCAGGGACCCGGTCGGCAACGAACTCGCAGTACTCGTCGCCTTTCGCATGGCAGCTCTTCTCGAGGCAATACCATGACTTTCCGGTCACTGACGTGAGGACTCCTTCAATCCAGCCCTGGTGGAGACCGCAGACGGCCATGTTCCAGTCCTTGAGAACCACAGACTCGAATGTCTGCTTGGTCCTGATAACAATCCGCTTGTCGCTTGCAGAAACCAGCTCGAACGGGGCACCCCAGCCCTGCTGGTGCTGGAGCTTGAAGACCAGCATCAGGAACTCTTCGGGTTTCAGCTCCATGCCGAACTTCTTTAACAGGTTATTCAGCCCGACTGAACCCTGGCCGACCGAACGGAAGAGCTTGCGCACTGCCTTGACCGCAAGTTTCTTGTTGAGGTTCGCTTCATACATCTCGTAAATTGCTTTTATGAGATAGTTCGGGTTGCTGGCAGTTTTGACACCAAAAACAGAAAAGGCACCGGCAAGCGGGTCAAGCTCTATATAGGGGGTTATCGTCTTTTCGCCCTTGATGAGTGCCTCGAAGTCCTCACGTCCTATTTTCATGAATGTTTGATCTGTCATTCTCTGATTAAAGGATTTCGTCATTTATCCGGTTTTCAAAAAGGGGAATATTTTGCCCGTAAAAGTGAGAGAGAATGAAATTTCATGCCCTTATATTTCAAGGGTTATCCGCGGATGACCCGCGTCAAATTGTATGTGGAACGTATGGATCATCATGGTCCGGTCCTGTACAACACAGTCATATTTCCCGTGGATAAGCCTGAAGCTCACCTTCCCGTTCTCTGTTGTGATATCATTGCAGAACATCTGCCTATCCTTCCTGATAGAGACCCGCACCCCGTTCTGGGGTTCACCGCCCCGCAGGACTGCGATGGTGAGCACGCCAAGTCCATCGCTCTTCTTCCCGATCTCCGGGATCGTATCCATGCCGCTCTTCCTTATGTGGCCCTTCTCCAGAATCCGGCACCCGGCAACCACCCCCTCCACGGAGTCCTGCTTTACCGGATAGAGATCGAACGTCTCATCACCAGACAGGAGCATGACTGCCTTGTCGCCATACAGCGTCCCTTTTTCATCGATGAGAATTGCACCCTCGGGTTCACCTCCAAGGAGAGCAAGATAGAATTTCCGGTCACTGGTCACCGAGACTGCAATCCCGTCGATGCTCCTGGACTGGACAATTTTCATCAGGTTCGGCAGAGTGAAGGTGCCAAGACGGGTTGAGCCTGCAAGGAGCGTCTCTATATGTTCCTGAATTTTCATGGATGTATCACCTCAAGCGTATATGCTGATCGTCTGATCGGGAACCGGCCATGGTTCCACACGGTGTCTGCTGGAATATTGGCTACCTCGGATATATATATTTGCGAAATTATCGCGTGTGCGCCCGGCCGGAGAAACCGTTTTATCATAATGAGTGGTTCATTCCATCCTGGTTATGAGAAGCCCCCGGCAGGATCTGCCGGTTCCTTTGCCATCCGGTCCTTGTGACAGAGTCCCGGCCGGTGAATCGTACGGTTTTTTTACCAGCTCGTCAAAGCAGCGTCATCGCCATGCATAAGTGCTCAGGGAAAAAAATGTGTACTGGAAGTATGGAACCATTCTACCCGATGATGATATCAGCGATCGCGGTTGCAATTACCCTGGTCTGCGCCTCGTATCTCGACATCAGGGACCGCCGGGTACCCTTCATATACTGGCTCCCGATGCTCGCGGCGGGGGTCTGCTGTACCTGCCTGCTGCTCTGGCAGACAACCGGTGATGCGAGCTTTGTCGCAGGGTACCTTTCTCTTATTGCCAGTTTTCTTTACGCGGACTACCTCGACAACCGCGGCAGGACCGATTCATACGGCCTCACGTTATATTACCGGAAGGACGCGATCTGGTATTACCTTGCCCTTGTCCTGGCCCTTCCGGTCCTGTCGTGGTTTATCCTCGCCCGGTCCATCATCATGCAGCTTGTCCCTTGGTACGCGATGTTTGCCGGTATCTTTCTGTTTGTTTCATATATGGAATATACCGGAAGGTTCGACGAGACCGAGAAACCGAAAAGGAAGAGAAGAGAGGTCAGTGTCCCGGAGACCATCGGCCGGTGGTATTTCGTCCTGATCATCCTGGTTTATGGGATTACCACCGTTCTCCTGCTCTTCGAGAACGGCGGATGGGGCGAACCAGCCCTGCTCCTGCTCCTCTCTTCCGTGTTCTGCGGGGTATTTTATATCTTCGGGAGGATGCACCTGTTCGGTGGTGCCGATGCATGGGCGCTCATCTTTATCGCCTTCTGTGTCCCCGTTTTCCCGTTCACCCCCCTTCTTGGTAACCCCCCGCTGGGTTTCCTGGCCTTCTCTGTCCTGATCAATGCCCTGCTGCTGAACCTCCTCGCCCCCCTCGGGATCTTCATCGTCAACCTTGCCCGCGGGAACCGGGCACCCCTGATGTACCTGTTCTTCGGGTTCCCGGTCAGGGGAGATGCGATCCAGAAGGAGTGGGGGTTTGTGATGGAAGACTTTGAGGAAAGGAATGGCACGCTCAGCAGGAAATTTATCGGATTCTGGGATGCTATCACGCGGATGTATGCAGGAGGGGACAGGGTGTACACAAAAGACCTCCGGGAGCAGCCGGAGAAATATGCCCGGGAACTCGCGATATACCGGAAGGCCGGTACCGTGTGGATCTCCTACGCGGTCCCGTTCATCATCCCGATCCTGGCCGGGTTTATCTCGGCCATCGTCTTTGGGGATTTCCTGTTTGCGGCTATGACCCGGGTTATCGGGGTTTAAAGTATGCTTGATCTGAACTTTGTAAACGGACTTATACCCGTGATCGTGCAAGACGCACGGACCCGGGACGTGCTCATGATGGCGTATGCGAACGGGGAAGCAGTCCGGCTCACCCGGATGACCGGCTTTGCCCATTATTACAGCAGGAGCAGGAAGAAACTCTGGAAGAAGGGCGAGGAAAGCGGTCATTTCCAGAAGGTTGTGCGGATCCTTGCCGACTGCGACGAGGACTGTCTCATGTATGAAGTGGAACAGACCGGCGCTGCATGCCACACCGGCTATACTTCCTGTTTCTACCGCACGCTTGATGGCGCTGTTATTGGTAAAAAAGTATTCGATCCCCGGGAAGTGTACGAGAAGAACGGAAACTAAGGGTTTTTTTGGGGCTCTGTACAAAAATCTCTTCTTCTCCCCATGACCAACCCGCGTGCGCCATCCCTCCCCCACCGGGAGCGGGGGCGCCGGGCGACAGGGGATATGTGCTCTTGGAGAGATCCTTGTATGAAAAATTCTCTTGATGCGCGATGGAGCCATGGATGTTCTTCGGGGCTCGTCCCGTGGAGCATGGCCGTGTACGGGGAGAAGGGGGCTTGCCCCCGCATGCTGCTTCCCATACGGGGGGAAGGGATCACCCTCATACGTACCACAGAGGGTCCCTGACACCATAAGACGAGAATTTCTCCAAGAGCTGGAATATTCAGGTACATCAGGAGACCCCAAAAAACCTTCTTTCGTGATTATCGCAATACGGGACAGTGCGTGAGCGAAAGCCCCCGGGAGCGTTTATCCTATGGTCACTGTAGATCTTTTTTTATATTTCAATAGAACATACCCTGTTCGATCTTCGTTTGCATTGCCCGCTGGCGTCCCGGTCCGGGCATTCCCGGGGCGGATACATTCCCCGGCCCCGGCATACCCTCCTGCCCCGCTCTGTATGGAGAGAAAAACTGAAGCGTGGAACACTTTTACGATCAAAGCATGTTATTGAGAGGGATCATGCATTCCATTGACCCCTATGGTTCTTCCCTGATCGTAATGATCTCCAACGGGCACAGGGACGCCGCTTCCCGGGCACAGGATGATAACTCATCCGGCACCTCGCCCTCGGCACGGCTGCCGCAGAAACGGTACGCTTCCACCAGCTCTGAATATTCATCGCACGGGTTCTGGCAGAAGACCTCCGGGCAGATGTTCCAGCATGCCCCACAACTGACACAGGAGTCCCGCCCGATGATCACGTACATGGTTCTCACGGAATTCTGGCACTCCATCTATAAAAAAACTGGGATTGCTCTGCCTGGACAATTTAGCCTCCCGCTGCCACCTGCCGCAACGCTCCCTACTGTGACCGTCAACAGCAGCAGGTTACGGATTCCTTGCGCAGAACAGATCCGTAGCACGGGCACAGATGTCCCGGGGGATTACCCCCGGCGTCCCTGCATGTCCTGTCGGCTGGTTTCTCCCTGCTGCCGGTCGCAGCGCATCTCTGCGTTTTTTGGGACGGGCAGCACTTCAGGTTTTTACCGGGGATGCTCGATCCCGTCTTCCGGGTCATTTGGTTCCTGCTGAAACGGCGATCCATGGCAGCGTCGCGGTCTTTGCTGCAGCATCTACGCTCCCGGCATATCCGCAATAATTGACTGCTGGCGGGTCACCGGCAACGACGATGAAAGACCAGGCGAATTTTTGTCAAGGGATCGCATCACCACGTCCACCAGGCAGAAGAACGCTGCTGCCTCCACCGGGTCCCTGAAGAGCGCCAGTTCCGCATCCGTGCGCCGTTCAAGGATATCCGTGAAATACTTCCCGCAGTGCTGCTCGTGAATCTTCAGGGCACGGGTGGTCTTCTTCCACCGGAGAATGAGGGGGTCCAGTTCCATCCTTCGCATATGTTTCACCGCACATCCATGAAAGGGCAGAGGCAATGAAGGTACGGCTGGCGGGGTGTGAAAGTGCACAGGGACTCCTGGCCGGAGAGGTCCCGCCGCACATGGGTGGTTGGGGGATCAGGAACCTGCCGGCCTCCGGTGCCTGTCGTGTCTCCCAGGGGGGAAATTTCCCTGAAGCGCCGGAATGCACCCGGGAAACCGGGGGAACGTTCTTCTGAACACCCCGGGGAAAAAAGGCTTGCCCGGTCATTCCCGGCGATGTGTCCTGAACAGGTATATTCCAAAACCGATGACCGCAAGAATGATGAGCGTAAGGACAATGACCGGCAGGATGGCGATACCGGCAGGCCCGGTGACCGCGGGAGTATGTTGCACTGCATCTTCTGCACTACCAGAGACGGGAGTATTGCCCGGATGTTCCGGTCTTGTAGCAGAGGGCATGGGTTCGGTTGTCAGCAGGGTCACGGAATCGAGCGACGGGGCTGGTGCCGGCTCCGTGGCTGTTCCATTGACCTCGTGCGTGACGGAGGGGTGAGCACTGACAATGATCTGGCGCGTGGCGGGGGGATAGGACCGGCTGCTGAGCGGTACACAATCCTTCCAGACCGACTGGTTGATCGTGTAGGTGCCCGGGACGGTATACGTAAAGACCGGGTTCCTGCTGTGGCTGAAGCGGTCATCATCAAACCAGTAAGTCCACCGGGTTATGCCTTCAGGCGCATTTTTCGCAGCATCGGTTACCTGGACCGCCAGCGGTGCATACCCTTCTGTCACATTTGTGGTAAATGCCGGTTCCGGGACACTGCAGAATATGGATATTCTGTGCGTGGTTGTGTTGGAATACTGACTGCCACACCACGTGGTCACGGTTAACCTGATATCGTACAGACTTGCCTCGGAATAGGCGTGCAGGGGGTTTTTATCGGTGGCTGTCCCTCCATCACCGAATTCCCATCTCCATGACGCAATTGATTGGTTGAACCCTGCCCAGGAATTATCGGTGCAGTTGATGATATAGGGAGGGCCGGCAGGGATTATTGCCGGCGGATCTGCCGGGAAATTGCAGGTGAATACGGCTACGGGATTCGTTGCCTGGGCACACGCCAGCAGGACGGGTGGGACGGTTGCGGTCGGTATTCCTGGTGCAGGACCGGCAGCTGATACAAAGGAGGCACAGAGAAGGCAGAGCGTGAGGAGAACCCAGAGAGTCCTGTCGGGAAATGGTTTTGGCATGGTAGATCTGGTCATGGAAGAGCCCTGTACTTTTTTTCGTATACCATCATAAAAAAATTCAGGACCTGCGGAATACCGCTGCCATGCCGGTAAGCCCGGCTGCCAGAACCACCATGAGGGGAGAGAGAGGCGCCGGTTTCTGACGGTCCGTGGTGGCGACAGTCGTTGCCGTTATGGTCGGGCTCGGCGTGATGAAATCGGCATTCACCCTCACAACCTGGTTCTTGATGACCGTCACGGTGCTGGTATAGGCAGGGTATCCCGCGAGTTCCACCGTAACGGTATGGTTGCCAATCGGGACAGTATTCAGGATCAATGCTGCGTGGCTCACGGGGGTTGTCCCGGCAGGGTTTCCATCAAGCAGCACCACGGCACCGCCCGGACTTGAGTCAACAGCAATCGATCCGCTTCCGGTGGGTGCAGGGAGCGATGAGAGCAGCTCAAGGTTTATCCCTATCTCAAGCATGCTGCCCTCATTGAGTTTGCGCCGGACCGTTTCGTTTCTGTAACCCGCCATGGTGATATCGACCTGGTATATCCCAGGAGAAAGGTTCTGGATTTGTAAAGGGGTAACTCCCCGGTATTCCCCGTTGAGAGAGACTGCGGCCCCGGACGGGTAGGTGATAGCGGTGATCATGCCGCCAACGGAGGCCGTTGTATTTGTCACGTCTGCTGCCATGGCCGCGGGAATGCCTGCAAGGAGCAGGCAGGCGATGAGCCCGGAGATAACCTTCCGGTTATAGCACGGAGACTGAGTCATACGATAACGTTCCCGCTCATTTCATAAGTAATGTTCTGGTGGCGGCCCGGTGAGAGCGGAAAGGTAATGAGAGGTACTGGCAGGAAGAATATTGAACGGGATTTTTATTCATTGGGCTCCAAAGAGCATCCACAGCCAACTGGGTAATTTCAAGGGCTGTTACGCCCGGTAATTCCGTGCCTGCGCTTACATACGGTGTTCTCCAGGTGTAATACCGGTATCACGTATTCTCTTTGAGCCTGGAGGGGGGGCTGGCAAGGCTTCCCGTTCTCCTTTCGGGAGGGGGGACACCCCCCAACCCCCGCGGGGGCGACCGTGAGATGAAGGGACGCAGACGCCCCGATGGGGGCAGCGATGGCACAGGTGTGTCGATCATCGGGAGAAAAAAGAGGTTTTTTTTAAAGTGCCATTCATTGAACAATTCACCGGTTCCGGCATGCGGGAACCGGGCTGCGAAGAGAAGTATGCACGGCCATGGTATGCAAAGAACCGGAGGTTCATGGTCAGTATCAGCAGGCAAAAAGTATATCGTGCCTCTCGCCAGTTACTAAAAATGAATCAGGTACCTGAAGGAAGTTCAGGAGGAAAATGGCATGGGTCTTTTGAACCGGATGGGAACGATAATCAAGGCAAAGATGAGCAAACTACTCGGAGCAGCGGAAGATCCGCGGGAGACACTCGATTATTCGTATGAGAAGCAGCTTGATCTGCTCCAGAACGTAAAGCGCGGCGTTGCAGAGGTTGCTACGGCAAAGAAGCGGCTGCAGCTCCAGCGGGAAAAACTGCTCCAGAGCATCCAGAAACTGGACGGTCAGGCACAGGAAGCAGCAAAAGCAAACCGGGAAGACCTTGCCCGGGTTGCCCTGGAACGGAAGAGCGCCATCTTCTCGCAGGTCGAGGGGCTGGATTCGGAGATCACGGGTCTCGAGGCAGAGCAGGCCAAACTGGTAGCCGCTGAACAGCGGCTCTCCACGAAGATCGAGGTCTTCCGCACCAGGAAAGAGACCATAAAGGCACAATATTCTGCTGCAGAAGCCCAGGTAAAAATCAGCGAATCGCTCTCCGGCATCAGTGAAGAGATGGCGGATATTGGAACATCGGTTGAGCGGGCCGAGAACAAGACAGATGAGATGAAAGCCCGCTCCGCGGCTCTGGACGAGCTGATTGAGCAGGGGACCCTTGTGGATATCACCCGCAGCGGGGATGATATTGACCGGGAACTGGCCCGGATCGGCCAGAAGGGCAGTGTTGATTCCGAACTTGCAAAACTCATGGCGGAGGTAAAGAGATGATCATACGCATCATGGGGGAAGGTCAGTATAATGTCAAAGGCAGCCTCTTCGATATCCTGAACAAAATAGACAACACCATAGTTGAGAACGTGCAGAAAGGGGATGAAAAGGCGTACAGGAAAAACTTATCAAAACTGATCAGCACCATCAAGAGCAAAGGGGAATTGATTGACGATAAGGAACTCATTGCATCCGATATCATCGTGCCCCCTCCTGATATGACATTTAAGGAAGCGCATGATGTGTTCCGGGGAACCGGCATATTCAAGGACTAAGAACCTGTATACACCGTCGTCGGGCCCTGAAACACCGGGCAGATACTTTCAGTCTTATACCGGTATTCCCCAGAGAGGGTACCACAACCCGGTCTCTTTTTGGATCGGGAGTTCCTTTTCCAGCAGGGATTTTATACGGAATTCAGCGGCATTGTCACGTTTTTGGTCAGGGAGGGGGACAAACGGGTAGTACCGCCCCTGCTTGAAATTGTAGATCCAGTACACGGGTTTTTCATGCTCAAACCGGAAGACTGCACACAGGAGATAGGAGCCGAATCCCCGCTCAATGAGGGTCTGGCTGACGAGGTGAATGCCCGTGACGAGATCGTCAAAATCGGGATCTTCCAAGAGCACCCAGGTGAAGCGGTATGCGTCCGTGATGATCCGGTAGCCTGTTTTTGTCTCCCGGGAGCTGAGCTCGAGCAGTTCTTCAATCTCTGTCCTGGCAGTATCATAGGTGGAGGACTCGATGGGTTTGAAACAGAGTCCTGCGGTTTTGGAGGGGTTCAGGTTCATTGCGCCCTGCATCGTGACAGAAGCCGTGGCTATCGAAAAGAGGTTGTCAATCGTTGCCCGGGGAAGAGTGGTCTTCCCGAACAGGGAATCCAGGGCATCCTTCCATGCCATCAGCCCTTCATCTCCCGCTGGATCCGCTCCAGGGCTGCCAGCCGCTGCTCCACCGTCGGGTGCGTGGAGAGGAGATTCAGGATGCTTGTACCTGAGATGGCCGGAATGATGAAAAAGGCATTCATTCCCTCCACGCTTCTGAGATCTTTTGTTGGGACACCCGACATCTCGCCGCTTATCTTAACCAGTGCCGAGGCGAGATGGGAGGGATTGCCGGTCAGTATGGCAGATCCCCTGTCGGCGGCAAATTCCCGGTAGCGCGAGAGGGCTTTGATCAAGAGAAAACTGATCAGCCAGACCACGGCGGCAAGCAGCGGGATGATGATGAGGAGGGCGGCTTTATCGGATCTCCGCCCGCCCGATCCGGAGCCAAGACCACTCCCGTACGTCAGCCAGTTCCTGAAGAGGAAGTACGCTGCCGTGGATAAAAAGCCGGCGAACGTGATCACCATGACATCGCGGTTCTTCACATGGCTGAGTTCGTGGGCGAGAACGGCCTCGAGTTCGTCCTGGCTGAGGGTACTGACAAGACTGCTGGTCACCGCGATAACAGAATTTTTGGGATTGCGCCCGGTTGCAAATGCATTGGGGACCGCTGAATCGACAAGCGCGAGCCTTGGGCGTGGAAGATTTGCAATCGCGCAGAGGCGTGTCAGCGTTTCGGTGAGATGCGGCTCCTCCTGCTCTGAAACCTCGCGGGCCCCCATTGACCAGAGGACCATGCGGTCTGAAAAAAAATACTGGATCAGGAGGACAAGCAGCATCACAGCGAGGAGGAGAAGGGTTTCAACCCCGATATATGCCAATACCGCGATGAAGATGAAATAGATCACCCCGAGTACGAATAAGGTTCCAAGCATGCGGACTTGCAGTCCAAAATCACGAGGCCATCGCACCATTCTGTCCATCCCGTATTCGTAATGTTAATGATTATACCGTGAACAGGGAAACCGGGGATTATCCTTGAATTTTCTTCAGTTCTGGTATGTATCCATAGACATGTTCAATAATAAATGATTGCCCCGAAGAACCGGCAAGCAGGTATAACACCGTCTGGTCAAATCCCCGGCCCCTCATACATACCATGAGCCCCGTAAAAAACCCCGTTGTCAGACGATAAAACTATGGAATATGAAAAGAAAAAAAGGATGGGCAATGGGTCCGGTCGCTGTGAAAGCAGGGCTTCAAATCCCGACTTCCACTACCGTTGCCGCAGGACCATGCGTCTCCACGTTCCCGATCCCTTTCATGCAGGCTGCCCTGGTAGAGCCCCTCGCCGGCGGCAATGATCCCGTGAATTTATTCGAACCATCCTTTCCACCGGAAGTACCACAGCTCAACAGCACCTATAGCGGCCATCAGGACGATTACGATGATAAACCCCATCGGGTCCTGCATGCCGGGAAGCCCCCCGACATTCATTCCCAGCAGGCCGGCAATAAGGCTGAAAGGCAGTGTAATTGCCGAGACAATCGTTGGGATGCGCAGACGTTTCTCTACATGTGAGCTTTGTTCCAGCTGGTACGTATCGGAAAGACCATTCACCCGTGCTTCGAGGCGATAGACGCCCCGTTGTGCGATCTCGATCTCTGATACCAGATCCTGGATATAAGCTTTCCGGTGGGGCTCCTGCAAAGCCTCGTTATCGGAAGCATTGAGACCGCTTATACAATACAACTGGTCTTCAACCAGGGAGATCAGTTTATCAACCTGCCATCTCACCTGATTGAGATCGCCATGATTTACCGCTGCCGGGCTATCAGCCATGGTTTTCGCGAGATACAGAATCCGATCGCGGACTCCTGTTTCTGCCTGTACACTTTGATCGGTGAGTTCATCGAGGATCAGGTATACGATCTGCATTAGATGACGTATATCGGGATTTTTCTCCGCATTAAGGTTGAATACCAACTCGTTGAGAACGGGTATCGAAGAGTGCCGGATGGTCACAAGCACCCTTTCCTTCAACAGAATGGTGAGGCACGCCTGCTCTGTATTCTCCAGATTTAAGGCAGCCGGGAACTCCAGTAACATGGCCTGATCATATGAGTTGATCCCCGTGCTGTTTGCCTTGTCCAGACACCGGCCCAGCATTACCGGGTGAAGGTTCAGCATGAGCAGGAATTGTCGCAATTCTGCAGGGCCGGCATCTTCGATATCGAACCAGCTCTCTCCCATCCGGGACAAATCCACTGCAGGCCATCCCGTGAGCGTTGGTTGTTCCTCTATGTTCCCTGCATTAATTACATACCAGTGAATGATCACGAGTACACTCCCCGGAACCGGAGATGATCTTGACCTGTCGAATGATAGGACTGATCAATCTCATTCCTCTCTCCTGCCGGGCCAGAACATAAGGATATGGTCCAGAGCCACCCCATACCATACCTTTAAGAACAATCTCGCAAATTGTTATGCATTATGGATATAATGGCAGATCTTATGAAACAGGTAGCGACCGGTGACAACCTCTCCATGCTGGCCAAATCGGTTGGCGGGGACAACAAAGCAGTTTCGTCTGCACTGAGTATGGGCCTTCCCATGATCATGGGCTCCATGGCAAACACTGCGTCAGCACCGGGTGGAGCGGATATCCTGACCAAGATGCTGACCCAGGGGGCGGGCAGTAATCCCCTGGACAACCTGGGCGGTATGCTGAGCAACCCGGCAGCTGCCGGGGGATCAGCCATGATAAGCACGCTCTTTGGGAGCCAGATGAGCGGGATCCAGACTGCTATCTCCCAGAAAACGGGACTGCCTCCCGCCGTTGTCAGCCAGATCATGGCAATAGCGACTCCCATTGTCGTGGGCTATGTTGGCAAGATGTTTGTTTCGCAGAAGATGGACACCAAGAGCCTGACAAGCCTCCTCGGGGACCAGTCAAAGCTGGCAATGGCGGCATCACCGGATGCAGCCGCGCTCGCAAAGCAGTTCATGGGTGCATCTGTCCCGGAGAGCAGCGGATTTATCGCGGGACTCATGAAAAAACTCTTCGGGTAATATCCCGGTCCAGGGAATCCGTCCAAACACTTTTTTCGATCCCGGGTTTCGTGTTCCAGTGTCTATACGCCGGAACAACTATTGAGATGGGGGAACGATTTACCCCGTGTGTTTTTCGCAGGGAACAACCTTTGGTGAACAAAGGGACGGGAAAACGTGCCTGTGACCCAATAAAAGGGTATGAAGAAACTGCAGCTTTCCGATTAAAAAACAAAAAAAATGATATGCACTGGCCTCTTTCACATCGGACCGGTGAGCGTAGGCAGGAACCAGCCGACAACGGATGTCACGATCCAGACGGCAACGGCAATGATCAGGGATTTTACCCAGCCTATGGAATAGAGTTGCTGCAGCGCAAGCAGCCACACAATTCCTGCAATAAGTGCGGCAATCATACCGTTTCCGATCAGATAGTAGACTATCGTATACACTACCGTGCCGATAAGGGCAGCGATAAGTGCCGTTTTGATACCTTCCTTTTCTCCAAACAACTTTGCAATAACGTAAATTATCACCGTTGATATGAATAGGGCGATTAAGAAGTACAGCAGTGTTGAGATTACGGACGACATGGAGTAGTGCTTATCATCAGATACGATTAATCTTTCGCACAGGTTTGACAAGCTGCTTTGCGAAAAAATGGTGAAAGCTCCGATGAGCCTGGAAATCCTTTTCCGTTCCGGGTTAATGCCGGTTTCTGCTCAAAAATCTTTGACTTTGGGGCCGAGAGGTCGTTAAAAATTCTTCCAAATTATCAAATGATTTCCAGAGATTTTTTTCAGACTTCAAAAAAAATTGGAGGATTTGACCGGAAAACGTCAAATTTATTTAAATCCGGCCAATGTATCACAACAATCCACTTTTAAGACCATAGGAGAACCATCCAAAATCACTAGAATTGTTTTTTATCAAATGATTGTGAAGCGATTAAATGGGATATTTTTTCATCTCATATAACTAATTCTTGGATTTTTCAGGAAAACTCATTTCAATAACGTCTAAATATAAGAAGTTACAATTATTATGTTATGAGAAAAAATTGTTTTGGTTATACAAGCAATTGTTTCGGTAGGATTCCGTTCTGGGCAACAATACTGGCAATCATTCTGCTGATCATGCCTGTGGGGAGCGCGGCTGATATCGAAGTATTCTCTCAGAACTATCTGGCATTAGGTTCCATTCCGGACAACGTTGTAAACACGAACTACCAGTCTCCCTATATATCGAATATAGCCATGTCGTATTCCGGTGGTAGCGTAAACGGCCAGTGGACAGCGACGAACAAAGACGGGTATATCTTTATCGGTGGTTTAACCCCTGCAGTGAACACAACGTATAACCTTGTTTTGGATTTCGGTTTGGTTGACAATCAAAGTACAAATTTTAATATAAGATCAGGTTATATGTGGTTAGTTTTATACAAAGATGCCGCCGGGAATTTGAGAGTTTATCAGCACTATGATGAGGATTCCAACCCCGCGGTCCATTTTACTGTACCGGCTGCATCCATCACTTACCCGTTCAATCTGGCAATAACCTTTGATGGGGCGAACCATACTTACAGCTCGACAGTAGGATCGAATACGCTAACAACCCCCTTCATTGGTGGGAACGATTCTCTTGCGTATCCGGTTGTTCAGGGCAACGATATGCAGTTTTCCGCATATACTCCCCATGACGAAACTAATGCAAGGATATTGATATATTCCATTAACCAGACTATCCCCGCAACGGGGAGTGTAACCGCCATCGGAGATAAAAATCTTGTTTCATTCGGGTTTGACGGCCCGCAACCGCGGGGCTCATGGGAAAACGGAGCGGCGTATATTGATTCAAAAGGGGGAAAGGGAACGATATGGGCGGACAATCGAGATACGTATACGGATATCAGAAATGCACCAAATATTACTCATTTACTTGATGAGGGATGGGAACTTGGCATCCGTTTCTCTGAACCACTCACCTCATTTTCTGACCCGTACGCAATGATTGATGATAACACGACGAAAATCGCCGGAAAGTTCGGGCAGACACCTACTTCGTGGTGCAGTGTGCAAACAGATTCAGAAAACGTGACGTTTGCCAATTACTCATATTACACTCACGGCATGATATGGCGGAATGGCCTGATGGGTCAGGCAGAATTGGGCAATATCGGGATGCTGCACAATGGTACATGGCCGTTCTGGGCTAATGTCAGCAAGGGCGGCATAACCTTCCGGTCATTCGTCCAAAAAACGGATATCGAACCTGCCGAAACCTGGTCGATAGACTCATCGAAGTTCCAGACGTGGGTTGATAATTACGCAGATAACGGGATGACGATAACCCCGTATATCACCTGGTACAAGACAGGAGCAAATACCTACGATTCGGCATTTACCGATAACCCCGATCCGGCGGCAATCCTTAACTTTACTGCTCACACGAACGGGTATCCGGCATACGTCTATGTGGCTCTTCCCTTTGCGTCGGGTTATAAAGTATACAACACAGATGGGCCGACAGAGGTGCCCTATGCTCAGGCACTTGATGGGAATATTCAATTCTATGTCGATGATGGATCAACCTATTATGTCCCCGGACCTGCCCCGACGGTGACCGGCATAACACCGGCAACCGGTCTGAACACATCGACTATCGACATCACGAACCTTGCCGGAACCGGATTCTTCGGGGCACCGGAAGTCAACCTGATGAAAACCGGAGAGTTGAATATCACGGCAACTGCAGTTACTGTCGTCGATCCCACCAATCTGACCTGTACCTTTGACCTGACCGGAAAAACAGCGGGTCTCTGGGACGTTGTGGTTACCAATCCGGACGGACAGGAAGGTTCATTACCTGCAGGGTTTGAGATCACGGAACCGGCACCGATACCCGCACCGACAGTGAGCGGCATCTCACCGGCAACCGGTCTGAATACATCGACCATCGGCATCACGAACCTTGCCGGAACCGGATTCTTCGGGGCACCGGAAGTCAACCTGATGAAAACCGGAGAGTTGAATATCACGGCAACTGCAGTTACTGTCGTCGATCCCACCAATCTGACCTGTACCTTTGACCTGACCGGAAAAACAGCGGGTCTCTGGGACGTTGTGGTTACCAATCCGGACGGACAGGAAGCGATGCTTCCCAATGGGTTTACGATTACTGCAATACCGGTTGTTGCGCACGATATTCCGCTCGTTGGCGACTTTAACAATGACGGGTCAATGGACATCGGGGTATTCAGGGCAGGTCAGTGGATCCTGGACTATAATATGGACAGGACCGTAGATCGCAGGTTCAACTATGGTATTTCAAACGATATTCCGCTCGTTGGCGACTTTAACAATGACGGGTCAATGGACATCGGGGT
>ERZ795054.2510-NODE-2510-length-15333-cov-4.781516_pt1 | contig 15333 bp, 9 predicted proteins | sample MGYA00375138_ERZ795054 | MGnify/ENA primary metagenome ERZ795054 (study PRJEB30183, sample SAMN05720215) | anaerobic digester metagenome | isolation source: active sludge of municipal wastewater-treating anaerobic digesters | place: USA | collected 2014-12-23 ...
GACAGCGGCGCGATCGCCCCCCCCAGAGCCCCCTGCCGCTGGATCCCTGATTCGCTCAAGAACCGCCGGCTGCGCGAACGCGTGCCGAACCGGCAATCCTTCGGAATCCGCCGTTCTGGCGGCGTCACCCCACGACGCGAGCCGAGGCTCTGAGATCCTCAGCGGCCTGCACGGTCCATGACGGATTGGGCCTTGGCGCGGGTGCTGGGGTGGGCGGGATTAGACGGTAATTTTGCTTGTACCCGAGCGCGCGGGCGAAAATCCTTGGCCCATGCGTCTACCTCTCTTGGTGCGTTTGGCGATCGGGCGCTTCCTGCCCGTTTGGTCCTGTTTGATCACCGCAGCCGGCCTGATGGCTGAGGAAGCTCGCCTCCTGCGTTTTCCGGCCATCCACGGCGACCAGGTTGTCTTCGGTTATGCCGGAGACCTTTACACTGTGCCCGTCCAGGGCGGCGTGGCGCGGCGCCTGACCAGCGATCCCCAGGGCTACGAGATGTTTCCGCGCTTTTCCCCGGATGGAAAGTGGATCGCCTTCACGGGCCATTACGACGGCAACACCGAGGTCTACGTGATGCCGTCCGAAGGCGGAGTGCCCAGGCGCCTGACCCACACCGCGACCATCGAGCGCGACGAGGTTGCCGACCGGATGGGGCCCAACAACATCGTCATGACCTGGCGCGACAACGCGACAGTCGTCTATCGGTCGCGGCGAACCCAGTGGAATGCGTGGAAAGGGGATCTGACCCTCGCCCGGATCGACGGCGGCGTGCCGGAGGTGCTGCCGCTGCCCCGGGGCGGGTGGTGCTCGTTTTCGCCGGACGGCAAACGGCTCGCCTACAACCGCGTGTTCCGCGAATTCCGCACCTGGAAGCGCTATCGCGGGGGCCAGGCGGACGAAATCTGGGTTTACGATTTCGAGACGAAGTCCACCGAGAGACTGACCGAGGATCCGGCCCAGGACATCTTCCCGATGTGGCGCGGCGACCGCATCTACTTCGTGTCCGAGCGCGACGCCAACCGCCAGGCGAACCTCTATGTCATGGACCTGCCGACCAAGCAGATCCGCGCGCTGACCCAGTTCACCGAGTTCGCCGTCAAGTTCCCCGCGCTGGGCGACCAGGCGATCGTGTTCGAGAATGGCGGTTCCATCTACAGGCTCGATCTCGCCAGCGAACAGGTCGCCAAGGTGCCGATTGAAATCCGGGAGGACTTCGCCATCGGCCGCGCGGGATGGCGCGATGTCGGCCAGTCCATCACAGGCTATGACGTCGCGCCCGACGGCGCGCGCCTCGTTGTGGGCGCGCGCGGCGATATCTTCACCGTGCCGGCCAAGCATGGACCCACGCGCAATCTCACCGCGACACCCGGCGTCCATGAACGCAGCGCCGCATGGTCCCCCGACGGCAAGTGGATCGCCTACGTCGCCGACGTCACCGGCGAGGATGAAATCTACATCCGCCCCCAGGACGGCGCCGAGGCCCCCACGCAACTGACGTCCGGCAGCGACACGTACAAGTACCAGCTCGGCTGGTCGCCGGACTCCAAACGCCTGCTCTGGTCCGACAAGAAGAACCGGCTCCAGTTCATCGACGTGGCTTCGAAGCAAACGACCGTGGTCGACCAATCGCCCGCGTGGGAGATCCGCGATTTCACCTGGTCGCCCGACAGCCAGTGGATCGCATTCACACGGCCCGAGGAACGGCGCTTCCCCAACATCTACCTCTACTCGATCGAATCCCGGCAGAAGATCCAGGTCACCGACGGCTGGTTCGACGTGGGCGGACCGGAGTTCAGTTCGGACGGCAAGCTGCTGTTCTTCGTCTCCGACCGGACGTTCAATCCCACCTACAGCCAGGTCGAGTGGAACCACATCTACAGCGACATGGCCCGCATCTATTTCGTCACGCTCGCCCAGGACACCAAGTCGCCTTTCGCACCCAAGAGCGACGAGGTCAAAGTCAAGAAGGACGAGGCCAAGCCCGAGACGGACAAGAAGGAAGATCCCGCGAAAGCCGCCCCGAAACCGGAGGGCGAGAAGAAGGACGGGGACGCATCGGCCCCGGCGAAGACCGAGGAGTCGGCCGCGGAGAAGAAACCGGTCGAGAAGAAGGACGACAAGAAGGTGGTGGTCAAGGTGGATGCGGACGGCCTGGCCCAGCGCATTGCCGTGTTGCCGATCCCGGCTTCGAGTTACGGGCAGATCACGTCCGTCGGCGACAAGCTCTATTACATCCGCAAGGGCAAGCTGTTCCTCTACGAACTCGATAAACAAAAGGAGACCGAGCTGGGCGACTTCGGCAGCTACCGGGTCTCAGCCGATCGCAAGAAGATGGCGGTGGCCATGCGCGGCACGTACGCGATCGTCGACCTGCCCTCGGGCAGGATCGAGACGAGGGAGAAGACGGTGGATCTGGGCGATGTCAAGGTCCGGCTCGATCGCCGGGCCGAGTGGAACCAGATCTACGCCGAGTGCTGGCGCCAAATGCGCGATTTCGTCTATGACCCGAATCTGCACGGAGTGGACTGGCTTGCGATCCGGCGGCGCTACGAACCGCTCCTCGCGCATGTCCAGCACCGGGCCGATCTGACCTACGTGATCGGCGAGATGATTGGCGAACTCAACCTGGGCCACTGCTATGTCGGCGGGGGCGATTACCCGAAACCCGAACGCATCGCGCAGGGCCTCCTGGGCGCCTCCATCGTCCGCCATCAACCGTCCGGCTTCTATCAAGTTACCAACATCCTTCCGGGCCAGAACTGGGACGACCAACTCCGGTCGCCGCTGACCGACATCGGCGTCAACGTCAAGAACGGCGAGTACGTCGTGGCCATCGACGGCAGGCCGACCGATCAGATGACGGATTTCTACGCCGCGCTGGTGGGCAAGGCGGGCAAACAGGTCACCCTGCGCGTCAACGCCGAGCCCAAGGCCGAGGGCGCCCGGGATGAGGTGGTGATCCCGATCGCCGATGAACGCCCGCTCTATTACCTGAAATGGGTGCTTGGCAACATCGAACACGTCTCGAAGGCCACGGATGGCAAAGTGGGTTACGTGCACGTGCCCGACATGGGGGTGCCTGGACTCAACGAGTTCGTGAAGTTCTACTACCCGCAGCTCCACAAGGAAGCCCTGATCGTCGATTGCCGCGGCAACGGCGGCGGCAACGTGTCGCCCATGATCATCGAGCGGCTCCGGCGCGAGCCGGCGATGTGGACCATCGCCCGCAACGGCGCGGTCAATGTCGACCCCTCCGGCCAGGTGCTCGGCCCCAAGGTGCTGCTCATCGACCAGTTCTCGGCCTCGGACGGCGACATTGTCGCCTACCGTTTCCGGAAGCACAAACTGGGGCCGATCATCGGCCAGCGGAGCTGGGGCGGGGTCGTCGGCATTCGCGGCTCGCTGCCTCTGCTCGATGGCGGCTCGCTCAACCGCCCGGAGTTCTCGCGGTTCGATCTCGAAGCGAAGGAGTGGATCATGGAAGGCCACGGCGTCGATCCCGACATCGTGGTGGACAACGACCCGGCGCGCGAGTTCGCGGGGATCGACGACCAGCTCAACCGGGCCATCGACGAAATCAAGCTGCTCATGACGCAGCACCCGGTCAAGATCCCCACCCCGCCCCCGTATCCGGACAAGTCGAAGTGATCGGGGCAGCCCGTGCCAACCAAACACATCATGAGCGCTCGAGTCTCCTCCGCCAACCGGTTTCCGCCGCCGATCAAGTTCATTATCGGCAACGAGGCCTGCGAGCGGTTCAGCTATTACGGCATCCGCAGCATCCTGGCCCTCTACATCAGCACGGTGCTCTTCCAGCACCTGCCGGAGGGCCAGGCCCGCGACCATGCGGCCGGGATCATCCATCTCTTCATCTTCGCCAACTACTTCACCCCGCTGTTGGGCGGGATCATCAGCGACAAGTTCTGGGGCCGCTACAACACGATCCTGTACGTCTCGCTGGTCTACTGCCTGGGCAACCTCACCCTGGCCCTCACGGCCGGCAGCGTCGGGGGCCTGTATGTCGGCCTGTTCCTGATCGCCCTCGGCTCGGGCGGCATCAAGCCGTGCGTCTCGGCCTTTTGCGGCGACCAGTTCAAGCCCGATCAGGCCAGCCTGCTCCAGAAGGCCTACGGGCTTTTCTATTGGTCGATCAACTTCGGCTCGTTCTTCTCCTTCCTTGTCATTCCGTGGATCAAAGACTCGTTCGAGAAGAACCCCGATGGCAGCGTGCCGCTCGAGGCCTATCGCTGGGCGTTCGGCGTGCCGGGAATCCTCATGCTCCTGGCCACCCTGATCTTCTGGCTGGGGCGCAAGTATTATGTGCGCATCCCGCCATCGAGCGAGACGAAATCGGCGGGGTTCTTCCAGGTGTTCTGGCACGCGCTGGCCAGCCTGAGCTCGCGCCAGGCCGGCCAGACGTTCTGGGACGCGGCCCGCGCGAAGTTCTCGGCCCGCGAGGTCGAGGCCGCCAGATCGGTCGGGCCGATTCTGATGGTGTTCGCGCCTGTCACGATCTTCTGGGCGCTGTTTGACCAGACCACCTCGACCTGGGTGATGCAAGGCGACCGGATGATCCCCTTTCCGGTGCTGGGCTCGTTCCAGATCGGGGCCGAGCAAATGCAATCGATGAACCCGGCCTTTGTCATGCTGCTGGTGCCGCTGACGCTCTTCCTTTATCCGCGCATCGAGAAGTGGTTCGGCATCCGCGTCTCGCCGCTGCGCCGCATGGGCACAGGCATGTTCCTGGCCGGATTGTCCTACCTCGTCGTCGGCTTCATCCAGACGCAGATCGACGCCGGGGGACGGTTGAGCGTGCTCTGGCAGACGCTCCCCTACCTGGTCCTGACGACGGCCGAGGTGCTCATCTCGACCACCGGCCTCGAATTCGCCTTCACACAGGCAGCGGCCGAAATGAAGAGCACCATCATGAGCTTCTGGCTCCTGACGGTGGCGGTCGGCAACCTGTACGTCCCCCTGATCACCAAATTGCGCGGCGCGGTCATCGCCGGCACCGCGGCAGCCGGGGAAGGCGCGGCTGTCAACGCCGCGACCTTCTACCTGTACGCCGGCCTGACGCTCGCAGTGGCCCTGTTGTTCGTCTTCATCGCCACCCGCTACAAGGAACGTTCCCTCGAACTCACGAGCGCATCGAACTAGTCATACGGCCTCCCGCCCTACCACTGCGCCAACGGTCCGGGCGGAACGTCCGGCGCGGTCGCCTCGCCGGGCCGGGCCAGGATGACGATCGTCATGTCGCCGCTCGGTGGCGTCACGATCGTCGTCGCGACCATCGTGGCGCCGGGGTTGGGCGAATCCCACTCGTTGCGCGGCGTCTCGATGTCGACAGTCTTCCAGGCGGCGCCCGCAGGCTTCAGAATCCGCAGTTCGAGTGATTGGCCTCTCTCGTCAAGTTGCAGTCGGTCGCTGCCGGTCTCGCCGGGCCGGGCGCGGGTGACCATGCCCCAGCGCACCTGGGCGCCGGGTTTCAGGCCGCTCAGCTCGTCCTGAACGACGACGCAACCCGAGGGCAGCAAAGCCACGCCACGCCGGGCTGAATCGACCTGGCCGGCGTAGGCCGAGCTCATGTCGATCACCGAGTGGGCGCGCTCCGGGCGATCCGAGAAAGCGACGACCTTGCCGAAGCCCTTGACGCTCTGGTTCTGCCCGTCGATGACCAGCGTGTTGTGGCTGGCGTTGACCAGCCGGAAAACAGTCCAGCGCTCCGAGTTTTGGTCGCGGCTCCAGAGGTTCATGCCGCGCGATTCGATCCGGTGATACCCCTCGGCGCCGAGATCGAGGGCCCACCGGATGCCGTCGGCGTCCAGCACGAAGGACCCCACGTCCATGTGCCCGTGGTTCGCCGAGGGCGAGCCGCCTTTGAATCCCAGGAAGACGGCCTGCGACGAGCGCCACGCGCTCCGGTGAATGCAGATCGGCACCTCGCCGCCCGCATTCCAGTGGAGCGGCATCCGGATCTCGCCTATCGGAACCGACTCGTCCATCCAGAGCAGCGCCAACGGCAGGAGCCGTCCGCCACGCGACGGCTGCCGGCGCAGCAGATCGTACTCGTCCTTGAGCCAGTCGTTGCGGTCGAACCGATCGGCAAACCAGAAGAGCACCGGCTCCGGCCCCCGCCCCGAGCCGCCGTCGGCGTAGTTGAAGGTCAGACCGGACGGACCGGTGACCATCGGCAGATAGGCACCGGTGCGGCTGAATCCGGGCGCCTCGCACAGGCCGAAGTCGCTGCCCAGAACGCTCTCGAGACAGGCAATCAGCAGGACATTGAAACCGGTGCCGTAGCTCCAGTAGCCGGGGCCTTCCGGATAGCTCCCTTCGGGAGCGAAGGCATGCATCGAGTGATGGACATTGCCGAGGGCGTTCAGAACGGTGCGGGCGGCGAGTTCGGGCTCGTCTTCGAGGACGGCCAGGGCGCCGCCGACCATGCCGGCATGGCAGACCTGGCCCCAGTTGTTGTTGGCCTTCACCCAGCCGCGATGCCCGGTCTCGAATGGCAGACGCAACGCCTTCTCGACGATGGCCTGGCGAATCGTCCGGCGCGAGTCTGTTTCGAGGGTGTCGAAAAGCCAGTCGTACCCGACGGCCAGCGCAAAGGTCATCTCCGCGACATCGAGATAGTGCGTCGGATTCCAATCGCTGAAACCCGAGACGGCCAGCATTTCCTTCTCCGCCCGACGGGCAAAGTCCGCCCGGCCAGTGAGGTAGTAGGCGGCGGCCAGGTGCAAAACCCGGCTCAGGCAGACACGCGACTGCCCGAGCAGCCGCCGGCCTTCGAGGGTGCGCGTCACGGGCGCCTGATCGAGAAGCCGTGTCGCCTCCCCGACAATGTGCCCAGCCACGGCCTCGGCGGTCGGTCCGGCCTTGGCTGCCCGCGGCAAGTTGCGGAGTTGTTCGCCGGTGGCGAGCAGACGCGGATGCTGCCTGGGCGCGGCGGCGATGGCCTTCTGAACGTCCGCCTCGCCGGCCTGCGGGGGGAAGCCAGCCGCAGCCGCTCCCGCCACGCGGAGCAACAGGGCGATCAGGATGCCGAGCGAGGCGCGCCTCAGACCAATGCGCATATGGGGTGAGAGTAGGAGTTGAGAAGTCATGGCTCTCGATTTCATGGATGCAACACGTCGACCCGTCTCAGACAGATCCCTTGGCCCGGCCATTTCACGCGCTTCGCGAGGAACCGTGATCGGGCTAACCAGGAATCTCACCAGTGGGGCGGTCCCGGCATTCCTGACGGTCCGTGGGTGAGATTTCCGCCGTCTTCATGGCGCTGATTCGATGGGGAGCTCGGGCCGGCTGGCCCATTCGGACCATCCGCCGTCGTACCAACTGACGCGGCGGTAGCCGAGCAGACGGCGCAGCACGAAATAACTGTGGCTGGCCTGATGCCCGGTGCGACACATCACCACGACCGGCGCATCCTTCGAGGGAATGAGCCTCGAGTAAGCCTCGGCCAATTCGCCAGGCGGTCTGAAGCGCGCCACGGCACCGTTGGTGGACATATCCAAAGCAAAGGGCCGGTTGATCGCTCCAGGGACGTGCCCTGCCCTCGCTTCGTCTGATTTTGCACCGCTGAAGAAGTCGGGCGGCCTGACGTCGAGAATGATGGCGGTGCGATTGCGGGAATGAGCCAGAACCGTTCGATAGTCCACGGTAAAGAGATCCGCGCCGGACGGCGTCGGGTAGTCCGTGGCGGCGATGGCCGGCAGGAGTGTATCGGTCGGGCGTTGCTCCGCCACCCACTGCTCCCAGCCACCGTCGAGGATGGCGTAGCGGTCGTGTCCCGCCCGATCGAGGGCAAGAGCGACCAGCGTGGCATCGTGCAGCTTGTCCGTGGGCACCAGAATCACCGTCACTCCCCGGGTAACCCCGAGCAAACCGAGGTGACGCGTGATCATGTCTGCCGGCTGAAGCATCGACGATACCCCGCCGATCACCCCCCGGAAATGCTCGACATCCATCCGGACTGACCCGGGAATGTGGCCGCCGTTGTAGGCGGGCTGAGGACGCAGGTCGATGATGCGCAGATCGCCCCGGCCCAGGTTGTCTTCGAGCCAGGAGGTCTCGACCAGCCGCACGGCATCATCGGGAGGAGCGGCCGTCGAGGCGGAGGGAGTCGGCGCGCCGCCCAGGAAGAATGTTCGCCAGGCGTTGATCCGGGTTGCCTGGGCTTCGGATACCGCCACGCGGCGGAGGGAGACCGGTTTCAACACCTGCTCGAAAAACCCCTGCAAGCCGTCCGTAAGCAGGTAGGCGTTGGCGAAGCCCATCCGGGCCAACGCGTCACGGGCCTGAGCCGCGTGGGTCATGCCATTCGAGTAGAGCACAATCGTCCCGCTGTGCTTGTGGGGCGCGAGGAATGCCGGGAGGTCAGCGGCGGGGACGTTCGCCGCTCGAGGGATGTGAAAGGCGGCGAACTCGGCCGGCGTGCGAATATCGACCAACAACAAAGTCGGGTCACCAGCCAGCAGACGGTCGGCGAGTTCGTCCGGGTCGATGTGGTCCTGGCCGGCTTCCATTGCCTCGAGCAGTCCGACCTCGGTGAAGTCGCCTGCAGGGGCTTCGGCGACGGGGGCGGAGTCCAGCGGGGGCAGCAACGCCACCGCGAGTGCGGCGACCAGGATCGTGACGCTGAATGCTTTAAGAAACGGGCTGCCGAGGTAGGGGCCGGCCCCAGCCACCCGCTTCTCGATCCATTCCGAACCCCAGAACGCCGCCACCGCCAGAGCCGAGAAGATGAGTGCGAACGTCGGACCTGAGATTCCCAGGCTCGTCCAAATGAAGCTCACGCCGCTGTCGCCCCACGACGTCAGCGGGCTGACGATCGCGTAGACCTCGTTGAACAGGATGCTGCCCAAGGCCGCGCCCACAAGGAAAACCAGCGCATCCAGGCGTCCGCTCGCCAGTCCGACGGCGGCGGTGCCGGGGCACCAGGAACTCAACACAAACCCGACGCCAAACAGGAGACCGCCCACGAGCTGTGCGCCATAGACGGTGGGCAGAAAGTAGAGCTGGTCGGCACGGACGACACCCAGGGCGAGCGCCGTCTGCAACCCGAGCATCGCCGTGAACATCGCCGTGAACATCACCCGCAGCACGGTCATGTCCCGGAAATAGAAGATGCCCGCCAGCCGTCGCGAGCTGCCAAAACCCGCCTGCTCCAACGCAAATCCAAATCCAAACCCGAGGAACAGCGACACGAGAAAGGCTGGGCTGCTGCTCAAGGCGTCCTGGCCAAAGAAGGTCGTGATCATTGCCATTGCCTCCGGACAAACCACGCCACCGCATAGCCGCTGACAAACATTGCGCCCAGAAACACCAGGCTGCCGGTCGCCAGCATGGCGCCGCCAGTGAGCCCCTGGCCCGAAGTGCAGCCCGCCGCGACCCGGCTGGCGAACCCGGCCAGAACACCGCCCGCCAAAGCCATCAGGATGCGTCGGCTGCGCGACGCCGTGGGCCCGCGTTCCAATTGGGGCTGGACCCGACGTCCGAGGATGGCTGAAACCGACCCGCCCAGCAGCGTGCCCACAAACATAAACACAAGGTAGTAGCGCAGAGGGTCCTCTCCCCACGCACCGAAATAGACGCTGTCCGCCACGTGCCGCGGCATCACGCAGCTTTGCAGAGAGGCCCCGGCGCGCGCGATGCCCGCGGAAGCCCCGAGCCCGACGCCCAAAGTCAGGAAACTCGCCAACAGCACCAACCCCAACAAAACCCCCGCCAAGTAAGGGTTGAGGTGAGGTTTGGGCCCGGTCGACGAAAGGTTGGGATCGCTGTTCATAGGGTCTTTCCTGGGGAACTCGCTTCAACAACCGGCCGACTTGCGCTTCGCCGGCGCTGGAGCCGAGGGCGCGGGTGCCGGTGCGGTCGGGCGCGGCGGGCTGGCAACGCCAGGGGTCGCTCGCGGTCGGGTGCCAACGCCGGGCAACGGCACCGCACGCACGGCGCCTCTCAGTTCGGTCTCTTCCCAGAAGGCTTCCAACCCGCCGTGGAGGGCCCTGATCGGGCGTTTGGTCTTCTGCGACAGTATGCCGGCCACCATCATGGCCAGCGACCCGTCACGGTCGACGATGATCAAGGGACCGGCACCGGTCAGATAGCCCGGGTTGTCCAGCACATCGGCCAGTTCCGCCCGCCGCGCCCCGGGCAAGGCATAATCCTGAAACGCCTCCGGCGGCCGAATATCCACCAGATCGAATGTCCCGGGCAGGTCTTTGATGAGCCGGCTCAGGTCCGCGGGCGAGATGCGTTCGGCGATCTGAATCTGGCGTTGCCGCGGGGCGGCCACGGCCGCATTCGCGCTGCCGTAGACCGGGTACCCGGCATCGATCCAGGCCGCGCTCCCCCCCGCGAGACTCGATACCTGCTTGAAGCCCTGGCGCTGAAGAATGCCCGCCGCAAGGCTCGATCGGTAGGCGCTGTTGCACACCGCAACCACCGGCAGGTTCGGATCGAGTTTCCGCGACAGTTCAGCCAAACGGTTGATCGGCAGGTTGACGACCGTCCCGATCCTCATCGCCATCCATTCCTGAGGCATTCGCACATCCACGATGATCGGCGCCGTGCCCTCTTGCATCTGTCGGAACAGGTCAGCGGGCGCAATCGTTCCGCTCGTCGCCAGCGGCAGACCGGCCTTTGTCCACGCGTCGAATGGCAGGACCTGCCCCTCGTACGCCACCCGGTGGAGTCGAAACACGGCTTCCTTGATCTCCTCATCGGAACCGACCAACACCAAAGGCGCTTTCCACGGGACCATCGTGCCCACCCAGGTCTCGAGTCGGCCACGCAGCGCGATGTTCACCGAACCCGCAAGATGCCCGCCGGCGTAGGGCGCCGCCTCGCGCAAATCGACGAGCCACCGCTCCGCGTCTCGCGTCAGCGATTCATCCGCCTCGGCCTGTTTTGGCGCGGCTTGCCAGTCCACCAGGGGCGGACCGGACCGGTTCATGGCCGCATTATACTTGAAGTACTGCGGCGCCTCAGGCAGCCCTTCCAACACCGCCGCAATAAACTCGCCGCGGCCCTGTTTCTGAACATAGGGATTGGATGCCTTTTCGCGACCGATGGTCGAGGAGGGGTCGTCCGACAGATTCGCGCCGCAGAGCGAACCGGCCCCGTGCGCCGGGAAAACGACGGCGGTATCCGGCAGTTTCGAGAGTTTGTTGTGCCAGGTATCGAAGCTCATCGACGCGAGCGTCGCCGCGGTCATCGTGCCCTCGAGCAAATCCGGTCGTCCGATGGACCCCACGAACAGGGTGTCGCCGGTGAACACGGCGCGCGGCTCGGTCTCCCCCTCGGCACTCACCAGCCCGCACATGCCGTCGGGGGTGTGCCCCGGCGTCTCGAGCGCCGTGACGACAGCCTTGCCCACGCGGAAGGTCGAACCCTCCTCGAGCAGCTCGATCGCGTATTGGGCGCCACTGGCCGCGTTCTGATAGATGGGCACCTTCAAGGCACGGACAGTCTCGATGTGGCCCGCCACGAAGTCGGCGTGGGAATGGGTCAGAAACACGCCTTTGATGGACAGGTTGTGCTTCTTTGCGTAATCCAGGTACGCGTCAATGTCGCGGTCCGGATCCACCAGCACGCCTTCCGCACCGGACACGAGCAGGTACGAGTAATGGCTCAAGACCGGCAGCGTGAACTGCACGATCTCAAACCCGGGGAACCGGTGCGTCTCGACAATCTGGTGGAACGCGTCCTCGGCCCCGTGCGAGGCGGACTCTGAATCCTCGATCTTCGTGCCGCCGGCCGCCCACAGGGACAAAGCCAGGCCGGAGGAGAGCAGACACACGAGCACACGGCTCGAACTCCGAGTCATCATAGGCATCATAGGCATGATAGGAAATGGGCTGAAACTGCAGCCAGCCTATCGGTGAACGGGGTGCTGTCAAGAAGCCGGAACGCTATGCGTTGCCTCAAACCCAGGGCCAATTCATGAAGTGGAGCGGCGACGGCCTCGTCGCCGACAAACACCGTCTTCACTCGCGTCGGCGGGGAACGAGCCGTCCCCCCTCCACCCTTTTCGCCTTCATGAATTGGCCGTGGCCTCAAACCGAACCCACTCGTTCATGCGGAGCGAAGTCCTTCTTTCTGGCTTCGCCTCAGAACAGTTCAATCCTGAACCTCATGAACCAGGGCCGCCGCCTTCTTCATGGCGGCCGCCACGGTCCCGAGGATTTGGTCGGGCGGCAGTTTGCGCAATTCCTGGTTGAAAGGCTCGCACGCCACCGGGCCGTCGTAGCCGAGGGTGACCAGCGCTTCGAGAAACGCCCGCAGATCGATGACGCCCGTGGCGCAGGGCAGTTCGCGCCGGTTGTCCACCTGCTGCGCCACCGGGACGTTGGCGGGCGCGTCGTTGATGTGGCACATGACGACGTCGTTGGCGCGCAGCGTCAACAGATCGGCCGCGGTTTCCTGGGCCGTGTGCCAGTGCCAACTGTCCAGGAGAAAGCCGACGTTGTCCCGCCCGATGTCCGCGATCAGGTCTTTCATCTCGGCCATGGTGTGGATGAAGGGGAAACGATGGGCCGTCCACGATGTTTTGGGCCCCACGTACTCGAGGCCCAAACGAATCCCGTGGTCTCCCAGCACTCGAGACACCTCGCGCAGCCGTTTCACATGCAGCCGGAAGTTGGCCAGGTACGTCAGCGTCTTGTGGCCCGGCGTTAGCCAGGTGGCGACCCGTGTCACCCCCGCGCGCTCGAGCGACCGGGCCAGGTGCGGCAGCGATTTCATCCCCCCATCGAATGCCGCGTCGGCGCCACGAAAGTCGACCGGCAGGCCCGCGGCGCCCCACACAATCTTCCGGGCCGCCATCGCGGCGCGGTACTCCCCCAATGCGGCGTCCGACGCCCCGGCGAGGAACGAACTCGGAGGCTCGACGGATTCGAAGCCGTGCTGACTCGCCCAATCGAGCAGTTGGCGGGGATCCGCGGACACGCCGATCATCCCACAGGCCAGACACAGGGTGAATCGGCGCCCGGGTTTTCGTTCCTCGCTGGCCACGGCCGGACCGACGCCAAGGCCAGCCATTCCCGCCATCGAGGTCACGATGAAGTCTCTTCGGTTCATAGCGTTCATAGCTTGTGTTTGGACTCTTCGCCCTGGTCCGACGATGTCAAGCGATCCTGGGAGTGTCACGCCTTGCGCGCATCCCCGCTCCGCAAGCGAGCGCCCTGGACGTGATCCGAACCGCCCCTCCGGCCGCCTGTGCCGCGCCTGGCCAGGCCGCGCAACAGGGCGAGGTTCTCGATGTCCTCGTGCAGATCGGACGACTTCGGCGTCTCGATGCACCCCGGAACATCCCGAAATCGCGGGTCGTTCACGATCCGCCCAAAGGCCGCGCGTCCAAGTCTGCCCTCGCCAATCCCGGCGTGACGGTCCACCCGGGAACCCAACTCCGTCTTCGAGTCGTTGAGATGGAAGGCAAGCACCTGATCGAGCCCGATCAGCCCGTCCACCTCGGCAACCGCGGATTCCCATCCGCGTTCCCCCCGCAGATCGTAGCCCGCCGCAAAGAAGTGCGCCGTGTCCAGACAGACCCCGAGCCGGCGCGGCGCGTGCACCCGATCGAAGATCGCGGCGAGATGCGCGATTTGATGGCCAAGACATGTCCCCTGACCGGCCGTGTTTTCGAGGGCAATTCTCACCCGGGAGGATTTCGTCGCCGCAACGGCCTCATCGAGACCGGCGACAACCTGCTTCAGACCCGCCTCTTCCCCGCGTCCCAGATGCGCCCCGGGATGCAGGACGAGAAACGGCAGGTCGAGGCTCTGGGCGAGCTGCAGCTCCTGAATCAGCGATTGCAGCGATTTGTCCCGGTTGGGTGAAGGCGGGCCGCCGAGATTGATCAAGTAGCCCGTGTGTCCAAACACGGACGCGAGACCGGTTGCCTCGCGCTCCTTGCGATACAGCGCGACGTCGGCGGGCGTGAACGGCTTGCCGAACCATTGCATGTTGTTCTTGACGAAAAGCTGGCACGACGACGCGCCGATCTGCCTCGCCCTCCTCAGGGCCATATGCGCGCCGCCGGCCGTTGAACAATGTGCGCCGAATAGCATGGGACCGGACTATTCCCCCGGAATCCCTGACCGGTCAAACTCGTTGTAGACGGGAAAAGACAATGGGGGGGCATCTATATAGTTGACAAATGGATGTTTGCCGAGGAAAGACAGAGAATTGACGCCGGCCCCACCCCGATCCCTGGCCCAAACGGGCGCGTCCCGGCACGACGCCGACCGGTTCCTCAATCCAATTGTCAATAGTACGGATTTGACCGCAGTCTCACCCCATTTCCTTTGGCCCTGACGACTGCCTGACCATGAGCCTCCCGCCGCTTGCCCTGATATGCGATTATCAAGCACTGACCCGTCTCCGCAAACCGAGGGATCAGCACCGTTTTGCGTCCGCTGTGGGACGCCAGCGAAACGAAAGCGCAGAGTGTCGGCGCAGCTTACAGCCAAAAACATGCGCCAGAAAGACTTGTTCATAAAGGATTTCGCACCAAAAACTCATTTGGGCCGCAGTGTGCGCCGTTAACAGGGCCGACATGATGAAGCCCGTGCCACATAGCTCTCGTTTACATCTTATCTCTAACACCCTCAGCAAGAGACCGATGCAAACGCCTCCGACGTTATCAGTTCTCTCGGCATCAAACCTGCTTTCGCTTATGACGAACACCGTTTACTTAACTCAGAAATATCGTTGGGAGGTTCATATGCAAATAAACTGCCGTTTTTTCTTTCGGTTCTGGACCCTCGCAGTGCTGGGTGTTGCGAGTTCACTATCGACATTCGCAATCGCCTTCACTGACGGTTTTGAGGGTGCAACTCTGAACCCGTTCTGGACATCTAAAGCGCAGTCAGGGTCAATCAGCCTTGGGAGCACCATGGTCTACGCTGGGAGTCAGTCTCTTCAACTCCAGTCGTACTACTACTCTGGTCAGAAAGACATCAGGCTCTTTCATACATTTGAGCAGGCGATGTATGGTACGTTTTCGGTTATGGTTTATGACACTGGAGCTGACCAGAATAGTGGTAATTATCTTCAGTTTTACATCAAGAATGCCGCGGACGACGCTGCGGTTTTGTGGGTTAACGACTACGACTGGGGTCCCTCCAACGGAGGAAACTGGTATTACAGCGTATACGATGAGGGCGAGGTTCGGGATACCGTAGACGGAGTTCTGGGCAATGCATCCAGTCAGGTGGACAGGGAGCGGAGGTGGTTCAATCTGGAAATCGAGGCGCTAGCAGATTCCTTGACCCTTCTAGTCCTAAAACAAGCGTGTTTAGGTCAGCTTCTGCACCGCCCCGGGTGATTTT
>ERZ795054.2511-NODE-2511-length-15328-cov-7.324101_pt1 | contig 15328 bp, 15 predicted proteins | sample MGYA00375138_ERZ795054 | MGnify/ENA primary metagenome ERZ795054 (study PRJEB30183, sample SAMN05720215) | anaerobic digester metagenome | isolation source: active sludge of municipal wastewater-treating anaerobic digesters | place: USA | collected 2014-12-23 ...
AGGCGATCTCGTCCTCCCGGAGCGCGATCCAGGCGCGGCCGATGCGGGAGTCCTGAAGCCTTCGGACGACGAAGACCGTGAGGAGGCACAGGCCGATCATGAGGAAGTAGAGGTAGACGGTCGCCCCGTGGAGGTTCATTTCGATCCCGAAGAAGCCGGGCCGGGGAATGCCGGAGATCCCGCTCGGTCCGAAGGAGAAGGCGTTCCAGTTTTCCAGCACCAGGCGGACGATTTCGCCGAAGCCCAGCGTGACGATAGCCAGATAGTCCCCGCGCAGGCGGAGCACCGGGAACCCGAGGAGGATGCCCAGCAGCATGGCCACGAGCCCGCCCAGCGGAAGGGCCGTCCAGAAGCCGATGCCGAAGTGGTGGTTCAGGAGGGCGTAGGTGTAGGCGCCGGCCGCATAGAAGGCGGCGTAGCCTAGGTGCAGAAGGCCCGCTTGGCCCACGACGATGTTGAGGCCCAGGCCCAGGACGACGTACATCAGCGCCGTGACCATGATGTTCACCTGGTAGGTGGAGACCAGGAAGGGATAGGCCAGCGCCGCGGCGGCGAGCAGGAGCAGGGCGGGGCGGTAAAGCTTCGGGTCCTCCCGCAGGCGCTGAAGCGGCGGCGCCGGGGCGGACGCTTCCGGGCCGGCCGGCTTCGGGCCCCCGGCAGCCCTTCCCATCAGGTAACGCCAAAGCAGGGAGACGGCAAAGCTGCCGGCGCCGATGTAGAGCATGTTCAGCCAGCGCCAGTCGATCACCTTCTCGATGGTGTTTACCCGGATCACCATGACGGGAAAGGTGAGGAACATGAACCAGCAGGCGATCGCGAGCGATTTGCGGATTTCGGCAAGCCGGTTCATCGGCGTCACACCTTCTGCGTCGTCGCCCGGCCGAGCAGCCCCGCCGGCCGGAAAATCAGGATGACCACCAGCAGCGCGAAGGCGAACACGTCCTCGTAGTCGCTCGACACGTAGCCCGTGGCGAAGCTCTCCGTCCAGCCGAGGACGAGCGCGCCCAGGACCGCCCCGGGGATGCTGCCGATGCCGCCGAGGACCGCTGCCGTGAAGGCCTTGATGCCCGCGATGAAGCCGATGTAGAAGTTGATCCGTCCGATGTGGGAGGCGATGAGCACGCCGCCCACCGCCGCCAGGGCCGAGCCGATGATGAAGGTCTGGGAGATCACCCGGTTGACGTTCACCCCGACCAGCATGGCCATGTTCCGGTCCTGAGCGGTAGCGCGCATGGCCTTGCCCATTCTCGTGAACTTGATCAGGAGCGTGAGCAGGACCATGATCGCGGCCGTGACCAGGACGATGATCAGTTCCGTGGGGCCGATGAAGGGGATGGAGTCCCGGATGAAATCGAGGTCCGGCAGGAGGCTGGGGAAGGGGAGGAAGTCGGAGGTCTGGGCCAGCATCACGTAATTCTGCAGGAAGATCGACATGCCGATCGCGCTGATCAGCGGCGAGAGCCGGGACGCCCGGCGGAGCGGCTTGTAGGCGATCTTCTCCACCGTGAAGCCGTAGCAGGCCGAGTAGAGGACGGCGACGACCGAGGCCAGCACGAGGACGGCCGGCCCGCTCATGCCCGCCATGGCCAGGACGCTCGAGAGGATCAGCGCGGTGAAGGCGCCGATCATGTATATTTCCCCGTGGGCGAAATTGATCAGCTCGATGATGCCGTAGACCATCGTGTAGCCGAGGGCGATGAGCGCGTAGATGCTCCCCCGGGTCAGCCCGCCGACGAAAAGCTCCAGAAAATAGTCCATGCGACAATCCGTGCGACGACGAAAAAATGAGGACGGGGCCGCCGTCCCCGTCCCGGTCGTAAAGACGGCTATTTCACTTCCACATAGGCGCCGTTCTTCACCTGGTACATGGCGAACCCGACGCCGATGGCGTCGCCGCGCCCGTCGAACTTGATCTTACCCAGCGGCGTGTCCACGAAATGGGTTCGCAGGGCGTTCGCGACCTTGGCGGATTCCGTCGATTTGGCCTTGTCGATCGCGTTGAGGATGGCCTGGGTTGCCGCATAGGCGTTCAGGAAAAAGGCGCCGGGGTCAGACCCATAGGCTTTCTTGTGCGCCTCGTTGGCCGCGACGGCCAGGGGGTTTTTCGAGGTGTCCTTGGGACCGGTGGCATATACGCCCTCGGCATACCGGCCCGCCACCTTGATGAAGGTGATGTCCTTCACGCCGTCGTCGGAGATGAAAAGGGTCTTCATCCCCTTCTTGCGCATCTGGCTCACGATCGAGGAGGCTTCCGGATGGTATCCCCCGTAGATCACGCCTTCCGCCCCGGACTGCCTGATTTTCTGGACGATGGCGGAGTAGTCCACGGCGCCGGGCGTGACCCCTTCGAAAAGGACGACCTGCGCCTTTTTATCGGCCTCGATGAATTTCTTCGCGTATTCGGCCAGGCCTTTCCCGTAGTCGCCCTTGTCATGAAGGACGGCGATCTTTTTCAGCTTCAGCCGGCCCACGGCGAAATCCACTTCCAGCCTGGCCTGGGCATCGTCCGAGGCAATGGTGCGGAAAAAGCCGGGGTACTGCCCGCTCTGGGTCAGCTCCGGGTTCGTCGCGGAGGGCGACACGGCGATCAGCCTGGCGTCCTTGTAGATGCCCAGGGCCGCCTTGGTGGCCCCGCTGCAGATGTGCCCCATGACGATATCGGCCTTTCGGGAGACCAGCTTGGTGGCGGTGTTCGTTGCCATTTCCGGCTTGCAGGCGTCGTCCTCGATGAGGAGTTCGACTTTCTTCCCCAGGATGCCGCCCCGGGCGTTGATGTCCTTGACCACCAGTTCGGCGGCCTTGACGGACGGCAGGCCGTAGGACGCCAGATCGCCGCTGTGCGCGCCGGCGATGCCGAGCTTGATCGTGTCCGCGGCCAGGGCCGTTCCAGTCGATGCAAAGGCGATGAACAGGGCCGGCAGCAGGATATGGAAAGACCGTGCAAATGCGAATTTTTTCATAGAGCCCTCCTTTTAAGGTTCGAAAAAAATTTCCTATAGCTAACGAAAAAGCAAACCGGAGTCAAGGCGAATCGTCAAATAAAACAATGTGAACGGACGGCCTGAGCGCCGTCGCCGGCACGGCGGGACTACGGCTTCTCCCGGGCCTTCCGCTTGAAGAAGATTCGAAGGGGAACCCGGTCGAAGGCGAAGGTCTCCCGCAGCCGGTTCGCCAGGTAGCGCTCATAGGAGAAGTGAATGGCGCGGGGATCCCGGACGAAGAAGACGAAGGTGGGCGGCTTGACGGCCACCTGGGAGACGTAGTTGAAGGGGTTGGCCCGGTTCCGGAACTGCGGGGGCGGGTTGGCCGCTAGGAACTCCTGAACCTTCCGGTTCAGTTCCGGCGTCTCGACCCGGCGGGTATACTGGCCGTAGACGCTTTCTACCGCGTCGAAGATCTTCGCAACCCGCTGGCCGGTTAGGGCGGATACGAACAGAATCGGTGCGAAATCGAGAAACTTCATCTGATCTTTGATTTTCCCGACGTATATTCCGACGGTGCTGTTGTCCTTCACGATCCGGTCCCACTTGTTGACGACGAGGATGGCGGCCGTCCCGCTTTCCAGGGCGAGGCCGGCGATCTTGGCGTCCTGCTCGGTGACGCCCTCCTCGGCGTCGATGAGGATGAGCGCGATGTCGCAGCGGCTGACGGCCTTGAGGGCCTGGATCACGCTGTACTTCTCCAGAGTCAGGCTGACGCGGCTTTTCCGCCGGATCCCGGCGGTGTCGATGAGGAGATACTTTCGCCCTCGAAAGGCAAAGGGCGTGTCGATCGCGTCCCGCGTCGTTCCCGGCGTGGGATGGGCGATGGTCCGCTCGCTGCCGAGCAGCCGGTTCACCAGGGAGGATTTGCCCACATTGGGTTTCCCGATGACGGCGATCCGAATCCGCTCCTCCTCCGCTTCCTCCGGCGGCGTCTCCGGCATCAGGCGCGCCAGGTCGTCCATGAGCTCCGCCACGCCCAGGCCGTGCTGCGCGGAGACGGGGTAGAGGGTCTCCACGCCGAGGCCGTAGAATTCGTAGGACAGCGTCTCGTGCTTGAGGCCGTCGATCTTGTTGACGGCGTAGAAGACGGGCTTCTCGATGCCCCGCAGGAGGACGGCGATTGCCCGGTCGCCCGGGGTCAGCCCCTGCGGGCCGTCCAGAAGAAAGACGATGAGGTCGGCCTCATCGATGGCGAGCCGCGTCTGCTCCCGCATCTGGACGAGGATGCCCTCCGTCGCCGCCGGTTCGAACCCGCCGGTGTCGATGAGCAGGCAGGCCTTGCCGTTCCAGAGGCAATCGGCGTAGTTCCGGTCCCGCGTGGCGCCCGGCTGGTCGATGACGATGGCCTTGCGCCGGCGGGCCAGCCGGTTGAACAGCGTCGATTTTCCCACGTTCGGGCGGCCGACGATGGCCACGACCGGTTTCACGGGGCCATGCTCCCCGGCAAAGCCGTCCCGGACATTTTCACGCAACCACTCTGTAATGAATCTGCCCCCCTTTCATTATCCGCTTTCAGGCCCGGCTTCAGGTCGCCGCCCGCCCTGCGCGGGCCGACGGTAAGTTACGACACGTGAAGGGGAGTTGCAATGAAAATATGGAAAAGTCCATTTCCCTTGACACACCCTGCCGGAACTCCTATAGTTTTCACAAGGAGGAAAAATGGATATTCGGGCCGTTTTGAGAAATCTGGGGCAGCCGCGCCGGCCGGTACAGGGGGGGCGCGGCATCGCGCTCTTCATCGTCCTGGCCGTCGCCGTCCTGGCCGTCTTGAGGACGGCGGGGCTGATCACCGACTGGTTCTGGTTCCAGGAGGTGGGCTACGAGCGGATCTTCACCGTGACGCTCCTGGCCCAGTTCCAGGTCGCCCTGCTGTTCGGCGTCGCCTTCTTTCTGATCTTCTATTCGAACCTGTTTCTCGCCGGCCGCCTGTCGGAGCGCCTTCGGCTCGCGCACCGGGAAGGGGCCATCCCCTTTCCGCCCTGGGGCATCAACGCGGTCTCGCTGAAATGGCTCGTCCTGATCGTTTCCGTCGTCTTCGGCCTTTTCTCGGCCCTGCAGGCGACGCCCCAGTGGGAGCACCTGCTGCGCTTCCTTCGGGCCACCCCCTTCGGCGTCTCCGATCCGCTGTTCGGGCGGGACATCGGCTTTTACGTCTTTCAGCTTCCCTTCATCCGGTACGTCTACGGGTGGCTGATGGCCGTCCTGATCCTGACCGCCCTCGCGACGGGCTTCATCTACCTCCTGCGCCGGTCCCTGCTTTTCATCCCCCCGAGGAGCCTCCAGTGGGCGCCGGCGGCCCGTGCGCACCTGCTGGCCCTCGGGGCGGCTTTCTTCTTCCTGTCCACCCTCGGGTTCTGGTTGGACCTGAACGAGATCCTCTTCGTGAAGCGGGGCGTCGTCTTCGGTCCCGGCTACACGGACGTCACGACGCAGCTCTGGGTGCTGCGGCTGCTCATGGCGCTCTGCCCGCTCGCCGGCCTGTCCATCGTCTACTTCATCTTCCGGCCGAACTGGCGGATCCCCGCCGCGATCGTGCTGGCGTTCCTGGCCGCGCTGATCGCCGGCCGGGAGCTCTACCCGGCCTTCGTCCAGAAGTTCAAGGTCGTCCCCAACGAGGTGGTCCTGGAGCGGCCCTACCTGGAACGGAACATTCATTATACGCGCCTGGCCTACGGGCTTCAGGACATCGAGGACCGGGTCTTTCCGGCGGAGGAGAACCTGACCCGGGAGGACCTGCGGCGAAACGACCTGACGGTGAAGAACATCCGGCTCTGGAACCACGCCCCGCTGCTGCAGACCTTTGCCCAGCTTCAGGAGATCCGCACCTACTACAAGTTCATCGACGTGGACAACGACCGCTACACCGTGGGTGGCGAGTACCGGCAGGTGATGCTCTCCCCCCGCGAGCTTTCCTACGCGGCGCTGCCCTCGCGCACCTGGGTCAACGAGCACCTCACCTACACGCACGGCTACGGCGCCGTCATGGGGCCGGTGAACCGCATCACCCGCGAGGGGCTTCCGGAGTTCTTCATCAAGGACATTCCGCCCGTGGCCTCGACGAACATTCGCATCACCCGGCCGGAGATCTACTACGGCGAGCAGTCCAACGAGTACGTCTTCGTCAAGACGAAGCGCCCCGAGTTCGACTACCCCGTGGGCGACAAGAACGTCTATTCCCGCTACGAGGGGAAAGGCGGCGTGCCGTTGTCCTTCTTCCGAAAGGTGCTCTACGCCATCCGCTTCGGCGCCTTCACCATCCTGCTGTCCGATGACATCACCTCGGAGAGCCGCGTCATGTACTACCGGAACATTCGGGAGCGCGTCTCCCGGATCGCCCCGTTCATCCGCTTCGACGGCGACCCCTACCTGGTCATCTCCCCGGAGGGGCGGCTCCTCTGGTACATGGACGGCTACACCGTGACGAACCGCTACCCCTACTCGGAGCCGGTCCCGCGGCTGGGGAACTATATCCGCAACTCGGTCAAGGTGGTCGTGGACGCCTACGACGGCACAGTCGCCTTCTATGCCAGCGACGAGAACGACCCCATCCTGAAGACCTACGGGAAAATCTTCCCGGGCGTGTTCCGGCCGCTCGCGGACATGCCGCCGGAGCTGCAGCGCCACGTCCGCTACCCGCCGGGGATGCTCTCCATCCAGGCCCGCATGTACCGCGCCTACCACATGCAGGACCCCCAGGTCTTCTACAACAAGGAGGACCTCTGGGAGATCCCCCGCAAGCCCTTCCAGGGCAGCGAACAGGAGATGGAGCCCTACTACACGATCATGCGGATCCCCGGCGAGAAGAAGGAGGAGTTCATCCTGCTGCTCCCCTTCACGCCGCGCAACAAGGACAACATGTCCGCCTGGATGGCTGCCCGCTGCGACGCGCCGAACTACGGGAAGGTGCTCGTCTACAACTTCCCCAAGCAGAAGCTCGTCTACGGCCCCCGGCAGATCGAGGCCCGGATCGACCAGGACACGGAGATCTCCAAGCAGATCTCCCTCTGGAACCAGAGCGGCTCGCAGGTGATCCGCGGCAGCCTGCTGGCGATCCCCATCGAGAAGTCGATTCTCTACGTGGAATCCCTCTACCTGGCGGCGGCCAAGGGGCAGCTCCCGGAGCTGAAGCGCGTGATCGTCGCCTTCGGGAACGCCATCGCCATGGAGGAGACCCTGGAGCTGGCGCTGCAGCGGATTTTCGGCGGGGAGCTGATGCGGGAGAAGGAGATTGCGACGGTCCCGGCCGCGGCGGCCGCGACCGCTCCGGCAGTCCGGGAGCAGACGGAGCGCCAGATGGCGGTGGAGGCCCTCGGCCATTACCGGAAGGCCCAGGAATTCATGCGGCAGGGCAACTGGTCCGCCTACGGGGATTCGCTGAAGAAGATGGAGGAGTCCCTGCGGAAGATAGAGAAGGGGAAGTGATGGGATCTTGATGCGGTCTGGAGGAGAGGAACATGTGTTCCGCTGCGTCCGATTGCATCCCGATTCAACTACGGACCGGGCCCATGATTCCTTCACTGGTTCGAATAGCCGAATTCCTTCAGCATCTTCTCGTCGTGGGTCCAGTCCTTCTGGACGCGGACAAAGAGCTCCAGGAAGATCCGAGAGGCGAAAAACCGCTCCATGTCGAGCCGTGCCCGGCTGCCGATCTCCTTCAGCATCGCCCCCTTCCTGCCGATCAGGATGCCCTTCTGGGACGGCTTTTCCACGTGGATCGTCGCCTGGATGCGGATCAGCGGCCGGTCCGCCTCTTCCTTGAAGACGTCCACGACCACGGCAGTGGCGTAGGGGATCTCCTTGTGCGTGAGCAGGATGATCTTTTCACGGATGATCTCCGCGGCGATGAAGCGCTCCGAGCGGTCCGTCATGGCATCTTCGGGAAAGAAGGGCTGGCCCGCCGGAAGGATTTTCAGGATCTCGTCCAGAAGCGGTGCGACTCCCTCGCCGGTGACGGCGGAGAGGGGGACGAGTGCGGCAAAGGCGTGGAGCTGCCGGTACCGGTCGATCAGCGGAAGGACCTCCTGCTTTTTCACCAGGTCCGCCTTGTTGATGGCCAGGATTGCGGGGAGCCGGGTTTCCCGGAGTGAGGCGATGATGGGAGGATCTTCCCGATGGACGCCCGCGGGCGCCTCCACCATCAGCAGGATCACGTCGACCGTCCGGAAAGTCTCCTTCGCCTCGCTTACCATTCTGCGGTTGAGCGGCGTCGTGGCCCGGTGGATCCCCGGCGTGTCCATGAAGATCATCTGCCCCGCTGTGAGGTTGCGGATGCCCATGATCCGGTTGCGCGTGGTCTGGGGCTTGCGGGTCGTGATGGCGATTTTCTCGCCGACGATGCGGTTCAGCAGCGTCGATTTCCCGACGTTGGGCCGCCCGACGATGCCGATGAACCCGGATTTGAACATTTACTTGTATGCCGATCCACGGCGTTCGATGGTCTTGATCCACACAATCCGCTGTGCGCCGTCGATCTCGTAAAGGATGCGCAGATCGCCCATGCGGAAACGGTGCATGTGCTTGAGTTCCCCCTTCAACTTCTTAATGTGGATGCTCCGGTGGGGAGTCCGGGCAGTCACATCCATGGCGTCCGATATTCTTTTCCGTAATGCCGTATCAGCCTCCCGATAGAATCTGGCGGCGTTCCGATGAAGAACGATTCTTTAGATCATCCCACGCGACAAAAGCGCCTTTCCTGCCGGTTGATCGATCCAGGTCCGCCTGCCGAATGTTACCCATCAGCTTTTTATCCGCCATGATCTCGAAAGTCTCCCGCCAGCCTTCCATGTCTTCGGCGATCGCTTCATGGATAATGCCCTTAAGCTCGTCCACGGTCATATCCATTATCTTGCGTTTTGCGGCTTTTATGATCTCCCCCTCACGTGGAAATCTCTTGCTTACTGTTGAAAATCCTAAGGAAAATGATTACATCTGTCAAGGAAAATCACAGGGAAATCAAGTGAGTGTCACGTGAGGAAGCGGGATCGGGATCACGGATCAGCCGCAAACGGCCACGCGCAGGGTCCCCTTTGCCTGGCCGGGATCGGCCGCGATCGCCAGTTCCGCCAGACCGAAGCGCCGCTTCAGGCTGACGACATTCTCGTTCCTCTGCCCCCGCAGGCGGCTCTCGTCGCCCGGGGCGGAGGTCAGGACGACCTGCCGGCCGCACACGAAGTGAGCGGAGAGGACCGACACAGCCATGTCCAGGAAAAGCGAAGATTCCACGATGGACCGGAAGGCCGGATGATAGGGGCCGGCCAGAATGCTTCCCGGTTTCTCGATCTCCGGTGTGGACTGCAGGCCGACCCGAATGACGGGAATGCTGGCCTCGGCAAAGCGCCGCAGGGCGTACTTGCAGCGCCCCAAGGCCTCGGGCAGGCCGAGCGGCTCGTAGTTCCCATCGCGGTAGCGCTCGGCCAGCGGCGTGCCGGCGAGGACCAGCGTCGGGTGGATCCGGACCATGTCGGGCCGCAGGCCGATGACCCGCTCCACGCTGTATTCGAAATCCCCGCGCCTTTCTCCCGGAAGGCCCGCCATCAGATGAACGCCTGCACGGAGGCCTTCCCGCTGAATCCGGCCGACGGCCCGCTCCACGTCCGCGGTGCTGTGGCCGCGTCCGGCGGCTTGAAGGATTCCGTCCACCATGGACTGCGCGCCGATCTCGACGGTCCGGACCCCGTATGCCTTCAGGATCGAAAGACCCTCTCCGTCGATGTGGTCCGGACGCGTGGAAATCCGGACGGAATGGATCAGGCTCTTGCGGATGAAGCGTCCCGCGTATTCCAGCAGGCGAATCTGCTCCGCCCGGGCCAGGCCGGTGAAGTTGCCGCCGTAAAAGGCGACCTCCGCGTTTTCGGGCCGGCGACGGGCGCTGCGCAGGTGGGCCTGAACCCGCTCCTCGAAGTGCGCTGCCGAAATCCGCTCCGGTTGCGGCCCCGCCGTTCTTTCGGGGTTGCAGAAAATGCAGCGGTGGGGGCAGCCCCCGTTCGGGATGAAGAAGGGAATGATCATGGCAGGCAGTCGTCTTCCCTGTCTTCCAGCATCCGCTCCAGCTCCCGCAGCGCCTTTTCGGCGGCGCGCTGCTCCGCCTCCTTCTTGTTCTTTCCCGTACCGGTTGTCGCGATCCGGTTCAGGAGCATCAGCTCGATCTCGAAGGTCTTGTCGTGGTCCGGCCCGGATTCGCGGACCAGCGTGTAGCGCGGGACCGCCCGGAAGCGCTGCTGGGCGAGCTGCTGGAGTGCCGTCTTGTAATCCCGGTAAACGAGCGGCCGGCCCTCTTCCCGGATCAGCGGGGCGAACAGCCCGCGGATGAACCGGGAGACCTCCGCGAAGCCGCCGTCCAGGTAGATCGCCGCGAGGACCGCCTCCAGGGCATTGGCCAGGAGCGAGGCCTTGCTTCGCCCACCGGAGCTTTCCTCCCCCCGGCCGAGCAGCATGCAGTCGCCGATCCCGAAGCCTTTCGCCAGCTCCGCGAGCGGCTGCTCGTTGACGATCGATGCCCTCAGCTGCGAGAGCCGGCCCTCCGCATGGTCGGGAAACTGCCGCATCAGCATGTCGCTGACGCAGAGTTCCAGGACGGCATCTCCGAGGAATTCCAGTCTTTCATTGTCCGGCCGGGCCGGGCCGGGATTCTCATTGACAAAGGACCGGTGCGTCAGGGCTGTTTCGAGCAGTTCCGGGTCCCGGAAACGGTAATGGAGACTTTCCTGCAGCCGGTCGAGGGCGGCTGGTCGTTCGTCAGTCATGGGCTGGCCTGCCGTAGAGTCTGCCGTCCCTGCAGGTTTCCGCGACGACCGCCACGATGCGGTTGACGGCTGCCGCGCCAGCGGTTCGGACGAAGACCGGAATGTACTGGCCGGAGAATCCCTTCGCGAATTCGCTTTCAGAGCCTTTATCGCCTTCGATGAGGACGGAAACCGTTTTTCCGACGAACCGCCCGGCGAAGTCCGATCTTTTTCTTTTTCCCATATCTCTCAATTGCGCAGCCCGAAGCTTCTTCTCCTTCTCCCCGACCTTGCCCGGCATCGCCGAGGCCGCCGTTCCCGGACGGTCCGAATAGGGAAAGACGTGGAGGTAGGCCACGGGAAGGTCCTCGATCAGCCGCACCGTCCGGCTGAAGGCCGCCTCGTCTTCTCCGGGAAATCCCGCCATTACGTCCAGGCCGATCGCCATGTCCGGAACGGACTCCCATATCCGCTCCAGCCGGTCCCGGAAGAAAGCGGCGTCGTAGGGGCGGCCCATCCGCTCCAGAACGTCGTCGCTCCCGCTCTGCAGCGGGATGTGGAGATGGCGGCACAGCACCGTGGACGACCGGAATAAGGCGATGATTTCGTCGGTCACCTCCCCGGGTTCGATGGAGCTCAGCCGCAGGCGTTCGATCGGCCGTTCCTCTTCCACGAACCTCAGGATATCGATCAGGCCGGCTGCGGGCCGCAGGTCCCGGCCATATGCGCCGAGGTGGATCCCCGTCAGGACGATTTCCCGGTACCCGGCGCCGCCAAGCTCGCAAATCCGGCCGCGGACATCCCTTTCGGGAAAGCTTCGGCTGCGGCCCCTCGCGTAGGGGACGATGCAGTAGGTGCAGAAGGCGTTGCACCCGTCCTGGATTTTCAGGAATGCCCGCGTGTGCCCCGGGAACTTCCGGGGGTGCAGCTCGCGCGGCTTGCCTTCCGACGCGGCGCCGCGCCGCGCCTCATCCGCGTGAACGCCGGCGATCCGCTCGAGCAGGTCCGGTATGGCCGCCTTGTTTTCCACGATATGGGTTGCGCCGCAGATTTTTTCAATCTCGCCGGGGGCGATCCGGGCGTAGCATCCCGTGACGATAATGGAAGCGCCGGGGTTGGCCCTGGCGGCCCGGCGGATCAGTTGGCGGGACTGGCAGTCGGACCGCCCGGTCACCGTGCAGGTGTTGACGATGCAGCAGTCCGCCGCCTCGCCGAAGGGAACGACGGAGAAGCCCCGCTCCTCCAATGCCTCCAGAATGCCGGCGGACTCGTACTGGTTGACCTTGCAGCCGAGCGTGGCGATGGCGACTTTCATGGGTGAGAATCCTCCATCCGACAAACAATATATTCAAGCGTGTCCTGCCGCGCTTGTCAAGCCGAAAGAAATATTGATATTTCCCTGCTTTTCCGGTAACATGACCAAACCGCAAACAAGGAAACACAAAACCATGGATCAGATCGTTCAGAACCTTTCGGGTCACCCGGCCGTGATGGGCATTGTCATCTTTCTGGCCCTCCTAGTCCTCTATTTCATCTTCAAGAAGCTCGTCAAGATGGCCCTCCTGATCCTGTTGGCCCTCATTGCCCTGGGCGGGTATTTCTACTTCAAGGATCCCAAGACAATGCCGGAAAACGTCATGGGGACTCTCGAAAAGGCGAAGACGCAGACGGAAAGGATGGTGGAAAAAGGCAGGGATGCCTACCAGACCGGGAAGTCGGTCGTCGAAAAGGGGAAAAAGCTGACAGAGGAGATTGAAGGCCTCGCCGGCGGCGGAGAGAAGAAAGCGGAGCGGAAGATGGAGAAGGGCCCGTAGCGCCCGGGAGGTCTACAGAAGATTGACCTCCATGGCCCGGACGGGGCAGGCCGAGACGCAGAGCTCGCAACCGTTGCATTTTTCCGGGTCGAAGACCACCCGCATCGTCTGGGCGTCGAAGGCCAGGGCGTCCGTCGGGCAGAAGGCCGTGCAGGCGCCGCAGTGGACGCACTTGTCCGTGTTCTGGTTGACGCTTTTCGACAGCGGCTCGACCTTGAGGCCCTTCTCCTTCAGAAAAAGGATCCCCTTGTCGAAATTCTCCTTCAGGCCGCTGAGCTCGAGCACGATCACGCCCTCGCGGCGCGGAAAGATGCGGGCCTTGAGGATGTTGAAGACGAGGTCGTAGCGCTTCACCAACTGGCAGATGATGGGCTGCTCGACGTTCTCCGCCGTGTAGTGAATGACCACTTTTTTCGAAAAAGTTTCGCTCATCGGTTCTCCGGCAATCATGGTTATCGTTTAAGGGAATGTCCGGCGCTTGTCAAGACATTCCTGGCCGCTCGGCTGACCCTCATTCCCCGCTTTCCGAGGCTTTCTCCTTGTCGCCGCCAAGGTCGAAAAAAGACTGGAACCCGGGAAGGGTTGACATGGATGCCCGCGTCAGGTTGGTCAGGTCCGCACCCAGGCTGAGCCATTTCTTGAATTGGTCATCCGCCGCGGCCTTGTAGGCAAGATAGTTTTTCAGGGTCTGCTCCAGGTATTTGTCGAAGAATTCACTCAGGATGTTTTCGCCGTACCGGATGATGAGGTGCAGCAGGGGCACGGGCAGCAGGCTGTTTTTCTTGCGCGATTCCTCCAGGATGATCTGTGTCAGCGTGAAGGCCGTCACGTCTTCACCGGTTTTGGCGTCGGCCACCTCCACGTTGCGGCCCTGCCGGATGACTTGCATGACGTCATCCAGGGTCACATAGGCGCTTTTTTCCGTGTCGTACAGGCGTCGGTTGGCGTATTTCTTGAAGTGCAGTTTCTCTGTCATGGTCTTCTTCCTTTCCTCGCCTTCATATCGGAAAACGGTTGATGTTGCAACATCAAAATACCGGCCCCGCAAAAAAATTGTTGCGATGAGAGGATTGAATATTATAAATAATTGATATTAATAAGCATACAAGGAGATCCCCCGCGGGGTGCGTGAGGCGGCCCCGAGAGAAATTTATTGCAGCGCAACATTTTTCTCTTGACAAAGAATTTTACGATGCTATATTAGCGCCAACGTCGTGGATGACGACGAGAAAAACAGATACCGGAGGAAAGAGAAATGGAGCAGGGCAACATCACGAAGCAGATGATCGAATTTCACAAAACAACATTTGACAACACGTTCAATGCCATGCAGATTCTGCAGGAGCAGACCGAAAAGATGGTGAACATGTTTCTGGAGCAGGCGCCTTGGTTTCCCGCGGAGGGGAAGCAGGCGGTCAACGAGTGGGTGAAGACCTACAAGAAGGGCCGCGAGGCGTTCAAGGAGAGCGTCAACGAGAGCTACAAGAAAGTGGAAGAATTTTTCGGAAGCATCGAGAAGACCGCCGCCAAGGCGAAGGCGGGAAAGTAGGATCACCCCAGGGACCGCCGTGCGGGGCAGGGGCCCGGACCACGGCGGGTACGATGAAAGGAGAGAGCGAGATGGAACCGAAACAGTTTGCGAAACAGATGATTCAGTTCAACAAGGCCGCTTTTGACAATACCTTCAATGCGATGGCGGTGCTTCAGGAGCAGACGGAGAAGATGGTGAACAGCTTCATGGAGCAGAGCGCCTGGATGCCGGCGGAGGGCAAGAAGGCCGTTTCCGACTGGATCAAGGCCTATAAGCGGGGCCGCGACGATTTCAAGGCCGCGGTGGACGACAACTACAGGAAGGTCGAGGAGTTTTTTGCCGGATTTGAAAAGGGCAAGAGCGCTTAAACTTGGGACGGGGATGGGGACGGTGCGATCATGATTATTCCCTTCATGCACAACGATTACTATCGGATTCTGTCGGATTCCCGAAGCGGTGTTTCCGAGGCGGGCGGGAACTACGTCCAGGCGTCGCTGGATGCGGCTAGGCACAACCACAACTACTGGCTCAGCATTCCGGTCTACATGAACGATATCTGCTTTTCCCTCTGGAGTGCCTGTGACGCCTTCTCCAGGCTGGGGAAATCGAAACAGGCGCTCGCGCTGGAAACCGCGCTGAATACGGTGAAGGCGTATCAAACCTATGCCTTGGGCGTGCTGACCTACATGAACGATTTCATGCAGCCCTACTGGACCGCCGCGAACTCATTCACGCAGCGCGAAAAGGACAAGCTGACCAGAACGAATCCGCTGGAGAGCCTGCTCGACTATCTGGAGCTGGTTCAGTTCAACCTGCAGGTTGCCGAAAAGGGCCTGACGGGATCCCTCAAGGGCATGGACAGCTATCACCGCCGCGAGGCGGACAAGGCGATGACGGCCTGCATGAACAGCTTCTTCGACCGTGACGGCGAAAGGCTGAAGGATTACTCGTCCCGGCAGGCCCGGCTCATGGAGCTGCTGGTGCACGGATACCCGGAGGCCATTCGGGCGATCAAGCCGGTCTACGGGTTCCACTTCGACGACGGGGGCTACATCCTGGCGGCGGAGACGGAGCGGTTCCTGCTTTACCAGGTCCTTCCACGGGACAAAAAGGTGAAGGTCCGGAAAACGGGGAAGCCCGTCATCATCGTTCACCCCTACGTTCTGGGTCCCAACATTCTCGCTTTTCTGCCGGACGAGCAGAAAAGCTACGTCCATGCCTTTGCCAATCAGGGCATCCCCACCTACATCCGGATCATCAAGGACATCGACACGACCC
>ERZ795054.2512-NODE-2512-length-15327-cov-4.203837_pt1 | contig 15327 bp, 14 predicted proteins | sample MGYA00375138_ERZ795054 | MGnify/ENA primary metagenome ERZ795054 (study PRJEB30183, sample SAMN05720215) | anaerobic digester metagenome | isolation source: active sludge of municipal wastewater-treating anaerobic digesters | place: USA | collected 2014-12-23 ...
TCTACCTCGGCGATCGCCGCCTGGCCGTCAAGCATTCCGTCGACCGGAATGAACACCCGGAAGGTACTCGCGTCCACTCCACCCAGATCGACTTCCGCACGGTCGCCCGCTCCCGACCTCCCGGTAAGCCGCGCCATAATCCCTCTGTGTGCCTCGCCGTTAAAATCCACGCGCGCGAAATCGAACCAGTCGCCGTTGTACAGAAATTGAACGATACAGTAACGGAGCATACGGTAATTATCCCTGTACCCGGGGACGATGACGATTTTAGTCAACAGGCGTTTTGCCCCGAAATCGACGCTGAGCCATTGCGGCGACGCGGAGCGCGCGGATCTCCACGAGCTCTCGATGTCGCTGTCGAGCGCCATGAGCCCCGTATGGTTCGGGCCGTGGCTAGAGCTTACCTCCCAGCGCACCTTCTGCGCGGTATTGGCGCCAATGATGAAATAATCGCCTCCATGCGCCTCGTCCCCCGCGAACGATATGCACAGCAGAAGGCAGACGATCGGCGCAATCCACGCCGCAGGATTTTTACGTATATCCATACATCGAACCCGCTGTTTGTTTTTTCGCGTATTTCGGCCTGAACCACAACGCGGACACACTCAAGCGCTTGACGGTCGGTCGGAACGCGGATAGTGTGTTGTTCCGGCGCGAACCGGTAAACCATTATTTAGAGGAAATCCATGGAAAAGCACATAGTTGTTTACTGCACGACGCCGAGCCGGGAGGTGGCGGTTTCCATCGCCGAGTCGCTGGTTCCCGGACGGCTCGCCGCGTGCGTCAATATCGTCGGCGGCATCCATTCAATTTACACCTGGAAGGACGAGCTCTGCCGCGAGGAGGAATGTCTGATGATGATCAAGACGCGCGGGGAGCTTTTCGAGCGATTGCGGGAAAGGATCGCATCCCTGCACCCTTACGAGGTTCCCGAGATCATCGCCATTCCCCTGGTGGCGGGCCATGCTCCGTATCTCGAATGGGTCGACGAATCGACGGCCTGAGGCGATTTACAGAAGTCCACCCCACGACCGGCGTTTGGCCCTGAAGAAACCGCCTTCCTTCCGTGCTTTTTCTTCGGGCCTTCCGCCGACGACGCGGGCGGGTGAGCCGTTCGCGCTTTCCATGGAATCGATCTTGGCGAGCAGCACGCGCACGAGGTGGGCGATATACTCCTCCTTTTTGTTCATGAGCTCGATGAGCTCGCGCTGCCGGTCCTGGATTTCCTTCCTCAAGCTGCTTTCGACTTCTTTAAGCTTCATGATGGTCGTCAAATCGACCACGTTGTTTTCTTCACCGTTCATGTCCGTGTCCGTCCTGGCTATGAGTTCATGGGTGTATAATCAGTAGAAGATAGCAACAATCGGAGGGAAATCCCCAAAAAACTTCGGAAAGACGGCTTAAAGACGGGCGATGTCGTCGAACTCTAGGGCCCTGGCGGTAAAGATCGCACGGAGACGGTCTTCATCGGCGCAGGGAAAGCGAAGGCAAACACCACAGTCGGAACTCAAGCTGCGCGGAACGGGTATAAGCTTTACAGGGATTTTTTCCTCCCGGCACAGCTTCTCCCCTCGAAGCGCGAGGCTTGTGGAATGGAAGAGCACGACGCACCAGTCTTCTTTCATGCGCGTCTCCCTTCCTTCGATAGTACCCGTACCGCGTCCACCGCCGCGGCGATATCGTCATGAGAGGTGAAATAACCGGCGCTGAAACGAACGGCCCCCTCCGGGAAGCTGCCGAGGCTTCTATGCGCGGCCGGGCTGCAGTGCAGGCCCACCCGGCACAATATATCATATTCCTCATCGAGCCGGAGCCCTATCGCGCTCGGAGACAGGGAGCCGCAGGTAAACGAAACCGTTGAAAGGCGCCGTTCGGGCGGCGCCGCGAACAGGCGCACTCCATCGATCGAAGCAAGCCCTTCGACCAGCGCGGCAGCGAGCGCGTCCTCATGGCGGCGTATCTCCTGCACGCCCGTCTTGATTACGAATCGCACCCCTTCCCCGAGGCCGGCGATGCCGATCGTGTTTGGCGTGCCGCTCTCATAACGGTCGGGCGGGAACTCCGGCTGCGTTTCGAATTCGGAACGGCTGCCGGTCCCTCCGTATATGAGGGGGCGCATGCGATCCAGCGGCACCCGCTCGCCGGCGACAAGGCCTCCCGTTCCCTGGGGCCCGTACAGCGCCTTGTGCCCCGTAAAGGCGAGGAGATCGATATTATCGTCTTCCATGTGTATCTCCACGCATCCGGCCGTCTGGGCCGCATCCACCAGGAACAGCGCGCCAGCATCGCGGGCGACAGTCCCAAGCTCGCGAACGGGTTGAAGGCAGCCGTTGACATTCGAACCGTGGTTGATGACGACCATCGCGGTCCTTTCGGAAAGCGCACGCCGCAGATCATCGGGATCGAGCACGCCTTGCGGAGAGCATGGAACGACCACCGCGCGAACGCCGGCGGCCTCGAGGGCGCGCAACGGCCGCATCACCGAATTGTGCTCCATGCCGCTCGTCACCACGCGGTCTCCGGGCCGCAGCAGACCAAGCAGCGCCTGGTTCAATCCTCCCGTGGCGTTGCCCGTAAAAAGAACGCGAAGCGGATCGGTCACGGTAAAGAGTTCGGCGATGGATTCGCGCGCATCATAGATGACGCGTCCAGCGTCGACCGAGAGGCGATGACCGGACCTCCCGGGATTCGCTCCCGTATCACGCGCAAAACGGAGCATGGCCTCATGAACGACCGGGGGTTTGGGGAATGATGTTGCGGCGTTGTCAAGATAGATCATGGCAATGGATATATGAAGCACCCCGTGAGACGACGCCTGCCGCATCCCGGGGTGCTTCCTTGAATCATTTACTGAGCGTAAGTACGAACTCTCCTTCCTGCTCCTTGAGCGAGACCGCCCATCCCTTGTTTTCGGCCAGGCGGGTGACATTATCACGCGCCGTCCCGGAATCGACAAGCACTTCAAGCGTACCCGATCCCATCGCCTCGATTTTTTTCTTCGTCTCGAAAACCGGCTGCGGGCACGAAAGCCCGCGCATATCCAGTTTATCCGCCATAGAATCCTCCTTCGCTCACGCCTTCTGGCGCATGGTAAAACCTATAACAAAGCAGGCCGCGAGGCCCGCGATTACCGAGGCCGGCCCCCAGAGTCCGGGCCCCGCCGGCGAGCTCGCCGTGGCGAAATTGTGCGCGAACCCGGCGCCGACAATCATCCCCATCACGAAGACCGCGGCGTCACCGTCGCCTTCACCCGAAAGAAAAAGCTGACGGCCGGGACAACCGCCCGCAAGCGCGAAGGCGAGACCCGAAAGCGCCATTCCGCCGAAATTCCAGATGTGCGCGGTATGCGCCACCGGCTGACCGGCGAAACCAGGGTTGAACTGTCCGAGCGCGTAATTGGTCGCGAACGCACCGATAACGAGAGCGACCACTCCCCACATCAAATGCATCTCGCGCATCAGGATGACGTCGCGGATGGCCCCCATCGTGCAGAAGCGCGTTCGCTGCGCGAGGAATCCAATGATGAGCGCGATCCCGAGCGAAATGAAAAGCGGGGCGTGCTGGGAACCGGGGCCCTTCTCGCTGAAGAACGGCGCGAACTTGTCGGGCTCCGCATACAGCAATGCTTTCGAGGCGCCCCACACGGTGTTCCCGAGCAGGAGCACCAGCAGGCCGATCATTACTAGGGGCATTATCCAGCCGGCGGAGGTATGGGTCTTTTTACTCGCCCCGAGGCTGTAGCCGTTTTTAATAAACGCAACCCCGATCGCAACACCGACGATCAGTCCCGCAAGACCGACGATGGCGTTTCCATCACCCCCGGAAAGCCGAAGCAGCGCGCGCCAGGGGCAACCAAGGAATACCAGCGCCCCCACCATGGCGAAAAACCCGAGCATGAAGCGCACCATGGGTGCCGAGCCCGAGCGCGCCCTGAACTCTTTGAACGCCAGTGCGGCTATCAGCGCCCCGAGCACAAAACCGATGATTTCGGGCCTGATATACTGCACTACCGCCGCCCTGTGAAAGCCCAGAGCCCCGGCGATATCCCGCTCCATGCACGCGACGCAGATCCCCATATTGGCGGGATTGCCGAGCTTCTGGAGAAATGCCGCGGCGATCCCGATGAAAAGACCGGTTGTCACCATGCCCTTTTTAGAACCGAAAAAGCCAGTGAGTGATGCCATAATCCTCCCCGCTGCGTAATGATATAATGCTGTACCCGCTGGAACCGGCACAACCCGCGAACGCCCCGGAAAATATCGGGCGTCCTCCCGGACGTTAATGCCGTCGATCAGCGGGAGTGCCGAAAAACTACAGGTCCATTTAGAGAACGAGAACTGATTAATCAACAATTAAAAATATCGATTATAAAAATTAATAAAATAGATTTATTCACCCAGCACCTCGTTTAACTATTCATTTTCCTCGCCGGTTGAAGAGGGAAAAATAAAAGCTAAAATATCGATTTTGAACTATTGACTTATGTGTTCTAATGTGCTATATTTCTATTCCTGTAACTTGCACGCCACCACTACGGGGAGACCACAATGGCCGACGGCGATATCGACAAAAAACCCAGAACCCAAGAAATTCTTCAGGCCGCCCAGGAGGCGTTCGCTCGCCACGGATACAAAAAAACCACCGTGGAGGATATCGCCGAGCGGCTCGGCATGGTCAAAAGCGCGCTGTACTATTACTATCGAAACAAACAGGAGCTCTTTATCGCCGTCATCGAGCACGAGGTGGTGCTCTTCTTCGATAACATTCGCAACCACCTCGATGCCGGGGCCGGGGTCGAAGAGAAGCTCGTCATCTACTCACAGCAGAGTAACAAATTTCATCAGGACTTTCATAATCTGTATAACCTGACCGTCGATGACATCTTCCAGAACTACGAAGGCCTGATCCGCGTTAGAAACAAATTCTTCGGTAATAATATAACACTCATCGCCGATGTACTCGAGACGGAACGGCGGTCCGCCGGCATGGACGTCCGTCAGGCCGCCAAGCTCTTTCTCTACATGCTGGGCGGAATTTTCCAGGGTTACCAGCTCGAGAAGAAACCGGTCCCCGACGGTGAGCTCGAATCGTTCGTTTCAATCTTTTACAGAGGACTCTATCGATGATATTCAAGCAGACATGCCTGGCGGCGGTCATGGCGATTACGCTCGCGGCCGTCCCGCTCGCGGCCGCCGAGACCATTTCCCTGCGGGAGGTGGTGCGCCTCGCTATCGAAAACAACAACAGCTACAAAACCTCGATCGAGGCGGTGGAGGAGAGCAGGTTCAAGGTGCGCGAATCGTGGGGAATGCTCTGGCCGACCCTTTCCACCGACGTGTCCTACACCAGGCAGGGGGCCGACGCCGGGTTCAACGCCAATATCGACGGCCGCTACGATATCAAATTCATCAACGGCCAGATAACGCTTAACCCCGGCGTGTTCTACAACACGCTCCAGGCGTCACGGAACGCGCACATCGTTGCCGAAAACAACGTACGCAAGGTGAAGGGCGACACGGTTGTCCGCGCGATCCAGTCTTACTATCGCCTGCTTCTCGCCCGCGAGGGCGCGGCGATGCGCGAGGAATCGATCAGGGCCCTCGACGAAAATCTCAAGACCGTAACGATCGGCTACAACAAGGGCATTTTCTCCCGGCTCGATTATCTGCGCGCCCAGGTGGCCTTTTCAAACGAGAAGACACAACTTATCAACGCCGACAACGACGCGCTGTCGGCCATGGCCGACCTCAACATCCAGATCGGCAATGACATCTTCGTCCGTCTCGATCCCGACCCCACGGCCATGGAAATAAACCCCGCGGATATGTCGTCTCTTCCTTCCGACTCCGACGGAGAACGCGGGCTCCTCGTCGCCATGATCGGCGAGGCGCTCAAACACCGTCCGGAAGTAATCCAGATCAAAAAGACCAGGGAGATGAAGGAAGATCTCGCCGCGGCGGCGGAGGCGGTCTATTTATGGCCGTCGCTCTTCGTCAGTGGCAGCTACGGAACCTCGAAGACCGTGAGTTCGGCGTCCTCGTCGACGCCGCCCCCGGGACCGGGCGAGCCGGGATACGATCCCATAGCATATCAGTTCTACCAGATGATGTCCGGCGTACAGGAAAGCTTCGCCCCCTCCGGTTGGAACAACGCATGGAGCATCAGCGTCGGCGCGAGCTATCGCTGGGGATCCCTCTCTCCACTGGACTCGTCACATGCCAGGGCGAAACAGTCCCGCAGCTCCGCCCGGCAGACAGAATACCAGATGGACGACTTCATTAAGAACGTCAAGCTCGAGATACAGCGCGGATATCTCAAGCTCAAAGCCGCCTCCGTCTCCATCGCCTCACAGCGGGGGAACGTAAAGACGGCGGAGGAGGCGCTGAAGGTGGCTGTCACGCAGTTTCGAAACGGCATAATCGACAACACCAGACTCATCGAGGCTAACGTCCAGCTCATCACGGCCAGGACGCTGTATATACAGTCGCTATACGATTTCCAGGTCGCGCGCGCCGAACTGAACCGCGCGATCGGTGTCGATTATTTCCCGGTGCGATGAACGTACCCACAGCGGAGAACATGCAATGAGAACAGGCTCGAAACGTATACTTGCCATCATCATAATCATCGTCGCCCTCGTCGCGGGCTACAGGATAGTCCGCCTGATGATCGATAAAATCTCCGCGTCCCGGACCACCGAGACGGCCCGGCGCGTGCCGGTCAAGGCGGCGGCGGCACGCCGCGCCGACATGCTGAGCACGCTGAAACTGACCGGCGACATCATCGGCACCGAGGTCGTGAACGTCTTTCCGCCCGTTCCCGGAAAAATCGAGGCCATCCTCATAAAGGAGGGTAACCGTGTCGGAAAGGGCGCCGTCATATTCAAAATCAATCGCGACATCGTGGGCATGGAATACAACCTGGCCGTCGTCGAGTCCCCGATCACCGGCCACGTGGGCAAAATCATGGTCGACCGCGGCATGACCGTTACCACCGCCACGCCGCTCGCGCAGGTCGTCAACATGTCTTCGGTCGAGGCCGTGGTCCGCATCATGGAGGAGAGCATCAACCGGGTCGAGGTGGGAATGCGCGCGCGCATCGGCGTCGAGTCCTTTCCGGGACAGTCCTTTGGCGGCCGCGTATACAAAAAGAGCGCCGTCCTCGACCAGCTGAGCCGTACGCAGGAAGTCCGCATCAGGCTCGACAACCCGGGCATGCGGCTCAAGCACGGTATGTTCGCCAACATCGAGATCGTACTGGGCTCCAGACCTGGCGTGGTCGCGCTGCCAATCGATGCCGTGATGACCGATATGGGCGGAGCGACCAGCGTTTTCGTGGTCGAGAACGGCCGTGCCAGAAAGCGTGAGATCCGGACCGGGATTACGGTCGACCGCCTCACCGAAGCAGTGACCGGAATCAGGGCCGGCGAGGTCGTGGTGACGCTCGGCCAGGAGAACCTTTCCGAAGGCGACGAGCTCATCGTTTACCGGGAGGACGAGCCCCCGGCCGACAGGGCGAAAAATCCGCCCGCCGGAGAACCGCGATGAAAATCACCGAACTGTCGGTCAAGCGGCCGATCACGGCCATGATGGTCTTCGTGGCGCTGATCGTGCTCGGCTATGTGGGCTATTCGAAAATGCCGCTCGATCTCCTGCCCGACATCGAGTTTCCCATCGTGGCGGTCATAACGGAGTACGAAGGCGTGGGCCCCAAGGAGATCGAAAGCACCGTCACCCGTCCCCTGGAGGAATCGCTCGCGGGCATCAACAACATCGACACGATAACCTCCACGTCGAAGGAAGGCATGTCGATGATACGGGTACAGTTCGTCTGGGGCACCGATATGTCGCTCGCCGTATCGGATATCCGCGAACGGGTGGACATCGTCAAGAAATTCCTGCCCGACGGCATCGAGACCCCCATCGTGCTGAAGTTCGACGTCTCAATGATGCCCATCATGGTGCTTTCGGTATCCGGAAGCCGCGATCCGAGCTTCCTTCGTGAATACGCCGAGGACAACCTCAAGAATATGCTCGAGCAGATCGACGGCGTGGCCTCGGCCACCGTCGTCGGCGGACAGAAGCGCGAGGTCCGCGTCGAGCTGGTCAAAAACCGCATGGAGGCGTACGACATCGCCATCGAATCGGTGGTTGGCACGGTGGGGCTGGAAAATATGAATGTAGCCGGGGGCGACATCAAGTCCCCGCACCGCAAGTATACCCTTCGCACCAGGGGAGAATTCGACTCGCTCGACGACATACGAAGCGTTGTGGTGGCCGTCAGGAACAACACTCCCATATACCTGAAAGACGTCGCGAGGGTCTACGAGGCCCCCGCCGAGCGCAAGGAGATCGTGCGGCTGAACGGCGAGAACGGCGTCGTGATACGCATGAACAAACAGTCCGACAAAAATACCGTCATCGTCGCGCGCAACATAATGAAACAGCTCGAGGTGATTAAAAAGTCCCTCCCCAGCGGCATGGAGATAACCCCGATATTCAACCAGGCCGAGTACATCGAACGCTCCATTAAAAACGTTATCGACAACGCCTGGCAGGGCGGGCTTATCGCCATCCTCGTGGTCTTTATAATGCTTCGGAATATACGTTCCGCGCTGATACTCGGGCTGTCGATCCCGGTTTCCATCATAGCCACTTTCATCGCGATGTACTACTTCGACATCTCCCTCAACATGATGTCGATGGGGGGGCTGGCGATCGGTGTCGGCATGCTCATCGACAACTCGATCGTCATACTCGAAAACGTCTTTCGTTTCAGGGAAAAGGGCGCGCGCCCCGCCGAAGCCGCCATACTCGGCGCCGACGAGATGGCAATGGCAATAACCGCCTCGACACTTACCAATCTGTGCGTCTTTATTCCGTTCTTCTTTACGACCGGTCTTGCCGGGCAGCTTTTCAGGCAGATGGCGCTCACCATCACCTTTTCACAGCTCTGCTCCCTGCTGGTGGCCCTCACCCTGATACCGATGATGACCTCGAGGTTCATCCGGTCAATCACCACGCATCACACGGGCCGGGCCGCGTTCCTCAACACCGTTTTCGCCTGGAGCGAGAACCGGTTCGTTCGCCTGGAAGACTTTTATTCCCGCGCTATCCGCTGGGCGCTCGATCATCGTCGGCGCGTGGTCGCCTATACGGCGATTGCAATCGTTGCGGGACTCCTTCTCATACCGGCGGCGGGCATGGAATTCATGCCCGAGCAGGACCAGGAACAGGTGACCTTCATCGCCAAGCTCCCGGTGGGCACCAACCTCGATACGACCGAAAACGTGATGCGCATGGTCGAGGAGCGCGTACAGAAGGCCGTTCGTCGCAGCGAGTATCGCGTGGTGAGCATCCGCGCCGGGTACGGAGAGGGCTTTGCCGCGGCCTTCGGCGAGACCACGGACCATACGGCCAAGGTCGAAATGCGGCTGGTACCCATATCGAAGCGCGACCGTTCCGAACAGGACATCCGCCAGGCCGTGCGCACCTCCCTGGCCGATGTTCCCGGAGTTACGTTCAATTTCGCCGTTCAGAGCCAGGGACTTAGCCTCGGCGGCGGTGCGCAGATTTCCATCGAGGTATACGGCTACGACTTCGACCAATCCAGGGAATACAGTCTGGAAATTCAGAAAGCGATCACCGGCATTCCGGGCCTCAAGGACATCGAGATCAGCCGCGAGGAGGGCCTTCCCGAGCTCGTCATCGAAGTCAACCGGGAGAAGGCGTCGAAAATGGGACTCAACGCATCCTACATCGCCAATCTCATCAAGGACAATGTGGCCGGCAAGGTCGCTTCGATCTTCCGTTACGAGGGCAGGGAATACGACATCTTCGTTCGCATGAGGGAGGAGGATCGCAGGGGACTCGACGATATAAAGGCGCTCATGGTGCGTACACCCGCTGGCACGACCGTGCCGCTTGGGAACGTAATCGAGATAAAACAATCCAGCGGTCCCTCCACCATACAGCGAAAGAAACAGGAGCGCGTAACCTACCTCAACTGCAAGGCCGAGGGACGCGACCTCAACTCCGTTGTGAGGGACATTCAGGCGAAGATCGAAACCCTTCCCAGACCGAAAAATTTCTACGTACAGATCGCCGGCGCCTACAAGGACATGCAGGAGTCATTCCGCGACCTGGCACTGGCGCTCATACTCGCGGTCGTGCTCATATACATCATCATGGCGGCGCAGTTCGAGTCGTACGCCTACCCCTTCATCATCATGTTCTCGGTGCCGACGCTCATCTTCGGCGTGATGCTGTTCCTGTTCCTGACCGGCACGACCTTCAACGTCGTCTCGTTCATGGGCATACTCATGCTCTCGGGAATCGTGGTGAACAATTCGATCGTGCTGGTGGACTACACCAACATACTCAAGGCCCGCGGCCTTTCGACGCGCGAGGCGCTCATCGAGGCCGGGCGAAAACGGCTCCGGCCGATTCTCATGACGACATTCACGACGATACTCGCCCTGATTCCCATGTCGATCGGCATCGGCGAGGGCGCGGAGCTCTCCGCGCCCCTTGCTCGCACGGTCATGGGCGGCATGAGCTCCTCGTTCATCTTCACACTGGTATTCGTGCCGGTTGTATATTCGCTCTTCGAGGACCTTTCAACGAGGGTTAAAAAGCGTTATTCACGGAGAAGGTAAGATCATGAACCTCATGTTCATCGTTTACAGCAACGCCGTCGACGACGAAATGCTCGAGATCGCCCGCCGTCACGCCGGCGGCTACACAAGGTTCTCCGGTGTTCACGGCGAGGGCCGCGGCGAGCCCCATCTCGGTTCTCACATATGGCCCGGTGTCAATAACTGCATGATGGCCGCGGTTGATAAAAAACAGGAGGCCGCCATCGCCGAAGATCTACGTTTATTAAAGGAAAAATTCACCGATATCGGAATACGTGTATTCACGGTTCCTCTCAGGGAGATGTATTGAAAATGAGTGCTCCGGGCAGGCCGTATATATTGCTTCAAAAAAATTAATGTATTGACGGACTCGGAGTTACCATGGACACTCCATAACGCTGTTGCAGCACTTAAACTATTTAAAACGAGGAGCACCGGAATGAAAAAGATCGGATTCCTGGTTCTGCTTGCGGCGTTCTGCACTTCATCGATCGCGCTCGCGAACACAGACATTCAAAAAAAGCACAAGGGCCTGAAAAAAGACGGTAAGATGATCAACTGCGCCTACTGTCACACGACCGCTAAAATCGAGAAGAAGAAGGGCTACGGGATCGCCCTGGTCAACAAGAACCCTCTGTGCATGGGCTCCGGTTGCCACCCCGTTAAAAAATAAGTCGATACCGCGCATGGCAAAAAGCATGTTCCACACGGGGCATGCTTTTTTTATTTGACGAAAGGCGCCGAACGGTGTCTCATTATCGATCGCAGGCCCACGATCCAAAGGAACCATGCCCGGAATTATAACTCACAGCAGGTTGTTCCACGAGTCGCTCGCATCACTTAAAAAAGTGAAGGAGGCCACGCCGTTCGGCAGATCGCTTGAAGCCCTCTTCAGCGTACCCGAGCGCCTGAGGGCCGGCTATTTCGGCTCCATCGGGCCGGACATCTTCGATTACCTCCCGGTAACCCGAAGGGATTTCTTCGGAACCTCGCTGACCATGCAGCTCCATTCCACCAGGCTCACGGAAAGCCTCGCGTCGCTCCTTTCGAAAACCCTTCTCGTCGGGGATTTCAACAACGAGTGGTCCGCGACACGGCGTGCGTACGTGTACGGTTACGTTTCCCATCTCATCACCGATGCCGTATTCCACCCCTTCGTCTATTACTGGGCCGGGTTTCCCGACAACGGAAGTCGCGCCGAGATATACCGTTATCGTGAACAGCTGCTCCTTTTCCAGTACAACATGGATCTTTTTTTCCAGTATCACTACAACAACCAGGTATTCGATTTTGCCCTGGAGGAGTCGCTTCCGGTACGGGCCGGCACGGGGGCGCTCGATTACCGCGTCAAGTGCCTGCTTCTCGAAACGCTGTCCGAGGCATGCCCGGCTGAGCTGCCCCGGTTGCTATGGAACGTGCGCGATCCCATGAACGATAATGGTATCTGGAAAAGAGGCCCCATAGACCTGATACCGTCTGTCATCCGCCACACCTACGGGATCAAGCGAAGCGGCAGCCGGACAATCAGGAAACTGATGGACAGGATGAGAATTCGCCGCAGATTTTTTCCCGACTATGTAACACGTTACCCGGAACCACGAAGGATGAACCGTCACGCGCTCAATCTCCATCGGGAGCGCTGGTTTCATCCGCTCGGCTCGCCGGGCCTTCATTATGAATCCGTCGAGGATTTATTCAGGAACGCACGGGAGCGCACGGTTGCCGCATGGGAGAGAATGGAGTCGGCACTCTACACCGGCGTTTCCGATATTTCACCCATCGTCACAGATCTGTCGGTGGACTCGCATACCGGCGAGGTCGGGCACAATCCGTTACAGATGAAAATGAAAAAGCCCGTGCGTCTGCATCTGTGAACGCATCCGGGAAGCCCTGGAGGCCTCTCCCGACGGGAACTACCTGAGATGCCTTACAAGGGAGGCGAAATGCAGGCGGGAGAGGCGCTGCAGTTCGCCTACCGGCAGAGTTTTCAGAATCGACGGGTTCTCCACGATTTCCTTCTTGCCGGTTTCGGCCGCCACGTATCGAATATAATTCATGGCGGCTATCCGGTGCGGGTTGGTACTGTTGTAATCGAGATAGGCATACATCACTGAAAGTCCCAGGTGCGCGTTGGCATAGATCGTGCTCGAGAGTGCGAGCTCTTCCCCCGACACCTGGTCGTAATAGTTGAAGCTGTTGTTGAGAATCTTGTGCGTAAGCTCGTGAATCTCGAAAAGCTTCCAGATCTCACCTTTAATCGACTTCGAATTGTCAAACGCCCTCGCCAGGCAGTACTTTATATCCTCACTCACACGGGCCCCGACGAAGAACATCGAATCGACATTGTCCCCGGTCAGAACCCGCCTGGCGATTACGTAATCGTTCTGTACCTCCTCCGGATTGATGTATATCATGTCGAAATAAAACGTCGAATTGCTGGTTGAAAACTCATCATAGTAGATGAACGGTATTATATTATAGAAACGTTCGCTGGTATTAAACAAAGGATGGCTTATGGTTAACGGTTTGCGGGCGCCGAAGATACAGTAGTCCAGGATTATCCGCTCCTCATCACTTCCCTTTCGGTCCCGCGCAAACCTGAGGATGATATTCCGTTTCTCAAGCGCATCGCGCAGCGAATCCAGGATTTTATCACCGTATTTCTTCGGCTGGAGGCTGGCGTTAAGGAGCTGCTCCGCCAGGCGGTAAATCGCCGGCTCACGCAGGTTTTTCAGATAATTTCTGTATTCAACGATGTGAAAACCGTCTTTCTGCATCTTTTCGACGGGGATACTGTGCTCCTGTATCATATTGACGAAATGCGGGTTTTCATTGAAGAGGAGGACGACATATGCGTACAGCTTGCCGTTGGGGGTCCGAATATTGATAAAGCTCTGCGAATAGGAATATTCCTGCGAGCCGTCCCCGTGAACGTCGGCCTTCAGGTCCGAATCCGACCATGCCGTGGCGGCAAGCGCCACCCACAGCGCCGCGACTCTTCCTACCATCCATTGCCTGCTCAGCACCGACTCACGCTCCTTGACCCCTTGACCGGTTACGCCGGGGGCCTCTGTCCGGCGTGCGAACCCGAACGCCGGACAGGCTACTCGCCCGACGCTCAAAAATACAAATCAAATTTACTTTATGCGCCGGCATCCGGCAAGACCGTTCCTGAAATTATCATCAGTCGCGTCCGAAATAGGCCTTCATCTCGTATACCCCCGCCCCGAGATTGCGCTCGGTGTCAAGACCGCACTTGTCGAGCAGGTGCAACACCGGTTTGTTCTCTATGAGCGCTTCGGCCGAGATGTAAAAAAGCCCCTCTCTCCGGGCCAGGAGGCTGAGGTAGGCGATTATCTCCGTCCCGATGCCGCGGTTCATGTGGCCGTCCCGCACGGCCAGCGAAACCTCGGCGCCATGGTCGTGCTCGTTTACGGTATACTTCCCGACCCCCAGCACAATCTCGGCATCCTCCCGCTTCGAAACACCGAGGATGATTACGTCATTCCGATGATCGACTTCGACGAGCTCACCGAGATCATCCGCCATGTTTCCGCTTTTCACAAAGCGCCCCCGCACGCTCTGGTCGGAAAGCGAAGAGAAGAAGTCCATCAGGATTCCGATATCGTCCGATCGGACGGGTCGAAGAAGCAGGCGGTCACCGCCACGCGTCGTGCGACGCGTCTCGAGATGCTCGGGATACCAGCCTTTCCCGCCGGGAATCCCGCTCGTCGAGGTCGTAACAACGCCCAGTTTTTGTGCCTCTTCAAGCAGCCAGGGACGGAAATCGGGATGAGCGATGGCGATGATTGACAGTGCCCGCTCCCGGAGGTTCTTGCCGTTGATGTAGGCAATGCCGTACTCGGTGACTATATAGTGGATATCGCCGCGGTTCAGCGTTATCCCGGCACCCGCATCCACCGCCGGCACGATCCGTGAGACCGTACCGTTCCGCGCCGTGGATTTCAGCATGAGTATGCTCTTCCCTCCCGGCGCGAGCATGGCGCCCCGCATAAAGTCCGCCTGGCCCCCTATTCCGCTGTAATTGTACGACCCGAGGGATTCCGCGCTCGCCTGACCGGACAGGTCGAGCTGAAGAACGGAATTGATCGCCGCGATATTCTTGAGGCCGGCGATGATAAGAGGATTATTGGTGTAGTCCACCGTATGAAAGGAGATGCTGGGATTGTCGTGAAGAAAATCATAGGTGGATTTCTTTCCCATGCAGAAAGTCGCCACGGTCTTCCCGCGATCCATCGTCTTCCTGCTGTTGTTGATCGCGCCGCTTTTGATCAGCTCAACCAGGCCGTCGGAGAGAAGCTCCGTGTGGATTCCGAGATTCCTTTTTTTATGGAGATTGGCCATTATCGCATTGGGGAGGCTGCCGTAGCCGACCTGTATCGTATCGCCATCCCGTACGATACGCGCCACATAGCGTCCGATCCGTCCGGAAACCTCGTCGGGCTCGCCGGACTGGTACTCGAGAAGCGGCTCGTCATGATGAAAGATGAAATCGACTTCATCCACGCTGATAAAGGTGTCGCCGTGCACCCTGGGCATGAATGAATTCACCTGGGCGATGACGATCGTGGCGTTCTCGACCGCGGCCTTGACGATGTCGATGCTCACGCCCAGGCTCAGCATGCCGCTGGGATCGGGAAGCGAGGTCTGGATAAGGGCCACATCGATCT
>ERZ795054.2513-NODE-2513-length-15323-cov-4.478321_pt1 | contig 15323 bp, 13 predicted proteins | sample MGYA00375138_ERZ795054 | MGnify/ENA primary metagenome ERZ795054 (study PRJEB30183, sample SAMN05720215) | anaerobic digester metagenome | isolation source: active sludge of municipal wastewater-treating anaerobic digesters | place: USA | collected 2014-12-23 ...
ACTCATATCCGAATCTTTCGCTTGATGACATTTTTTAAAAAATTAAAACCACTTTTCTCTCCACAAAAACAATACCATTAAATTCCACAGAAGCTTCCTGTTGTCTTTTCGGCCCGAAAAGTGTTCGTTCTTAATTTTATTAATATATTCATAATTAAACAATCCAAACTTATCAGAATTCTCCCTAGACAGCGTTTTATTACAAAAATCTTTCAGATCTTCCTTCAACCACTTACCAAGCGGGATACCAAAACCTTTTTTGCTCCTGTGTATAATATTTTTCGGAAGTTTACCTGTCATTAGTTTCTTTAATATATATTTGGTCTGGAAATTCCTATACTTATATCTATAGGGCAGTGAATTCGCAAACTCCACAATACTGATATCAAGAAATGGCGCCCTAACCTCCATGGCGCTAGACATGCTGGCTCTATCAACCTTAACAAGCACCTGATCCATAAGGTAAGTACGCATATATAAATATAGTGTTTTGTTTCTATGATCACCATCTTTCACTTCGTCCAGATACCTATCTATATCCTCAAATTCATTTTCGCTACTTAAATTTTTCCAAACCCGCTCTTTAAAAAGCTGACCCCTATCCTCTCTTCCAAAGCTCCCAAGCCAGGTCTGGTGTAAATATTTTTTATTCACGCCCAAGCCGCTAATAAATTTTTTTAACTTGAAACCGAGACTAAAATTCTTCTCAGATGCCGGTATGCTTTTTATTATTTTTTCAATCATCTCTTTTCGGACTATCTCAGGTATGCCCTCGTAAAGACCGACGAGCGAATCAGCTTGAAATGTCGGATATCCGGCAAAAAGCTCATCCCCTCCATCTCCACCAAGCGCAACCGTGACTTTCTCTTTGGTAAATTTTGACAATAAATATGTTGGTATTATAGAAGCATCAGCGACGGGCTCATCTAAGATATCGGCAATTTTTGGAATCATAGAAAGTGAGTCTTTCGCACTTAATATTTTTTCATAGTGATCCGTGCCCAAATATTCCGCAACCTGTCTCGCATATTTAGACTCATCAAAACTATCTTCCCTAAAACCTATTGAAAAAGTTTTTATCTTATCTTTTGAATTTTTCTGAGCATAATAAGCTATCGCTGAGCTATCTAATCCTCCGCTCAAAAATATACCAAGTGGAACATCGGCAACAAGCCTAGAAATAACACTACTATTAATATTGCTATCCAATTCCTCTAGTGCTTCATTAAGTGAAATGTCTTTGGGGGTTAAATCCGCCCCCCAAAAGATATTTTTATTTATTTTTCCATTCTCAAAAACAAGACAGCTCGCAGGCTCTAATTTGTAAACATTCTTAAAAATAGAATGGGGAGACGGAACATAATCATACTGAAGATATTTATTTACAGAATTAAGATCCAACTCCTTCTTAAATAAAGGATGGGGTATTAAAGATTTAAGCTCAGAACCAAAAATTAATGTCTTCTCAAACAATGCCCAATACAAAGGCTTCTTGCCCATTCTGTCTCTGGCAAGTATCAGTTTTTTATTTTTAAAATCATATATGGCGATAGCGAACATCCCGTTCATTCTTTCAAAACACTTCTCACCGTATTCTTTATACAGATAAATTATTGCCTCAGTGTCGGATGTTCCTCTAAAAACGTAACCCAACACCTCGAGCTCTTTCCTTAACTCAGGGAAATTATATATTTCTCCATTAAAAACCACCCCTATCTCTTTATTATTATCAAACATCGGCTGTGCTCCTGTCTCAGATAAATCTATAATGCTGAGCCTTGTGTGTCCCAATGCCACACCTTCACTCCAAAAATGACCCTGTGCATCAGGGCCTCTGTGCTCTATTGCGGCAACCATCTTAACCAGATCGCTTTTTGTTCCCTTACCTATAAATCCGGTTATTCCGCACATTTATTTTAAAAGTTAATTTTTTCCTTAATGGAATATGGGGTCTTATTTTGCGATTCGTAATAAGTTCGCATTATCATTTCAGAGAGAATACCCATCGCGGCAAGCTGAACGCCGACAATAATAAAGAACACAGTAAGAACCGGCATCGGCGTAGAAATAAAACTGGTCCCATAAACAAACTTTAAAATCAACGCGTAGCAACCAGAAAGAAAACCCAAGAGTACACTCGAAAAACCGAGTCCTCCAAAGAAGTGCATTGGTCTGTTCATATATTTAACAAGAAACTTTATCAAAACAAGATCCAGAAGCACCCTGAAAGTTCTTGATATGCCGTAATTGCTCTCTCCATATTTTCTCGGCCTATAATTTACCGGTATTTCCGCGACTTTGCCGCCCTTCCATTTTGCATAAGCGGGAATAAATCTATGCATTTCTCCATAAAGCTCCACCTCGGAAATAATGCCTCTATCGTAGGCCTTGAGCGTGCAACCATAATCATGAAGCTTCACTCCGGTAATCTTTGAGATAAGCCAGTTTGCCACAAGTGAGGGAATTTTTCTTTTTAGAGTAGCATTTCCCCACCTATCCTTTCTCCATCCGGAAACGACTGTATATCCTTCGCTAATCTTTGCTAAAAGTTTTGGTATATCAGCAGGATCATTCTCAAGATCAGAATCTATCGGAATAATTACGTCACCGGTTGATGCCTTGATGCCGGCCGACATCGCGGCGGTCTGCCCGTTATTAAATTTAAAATTTATCGCCTTTATTCTCTTATTGTCCTCTCCCAATTTCTTCAGAACATTCCAGCTATCATCTTTAGAACCGTCGTTAACCGCAACTATCTCATAATCCGATCTCTCTTTTTCCAACACTTCTTTTATCTCTAAAAATAGTTCCGGTAAACTTTTCGCCTCATTATATACAGGAACAACAATTGATATTTTCATGGGAGGGTTAAATAAAAATAAAATATTTATACATAATAAAATTAAATAAAAATAGCATGATGGTTATTATCGCTTGAGATAATAAATACCAAACCCCAAATATACTCACAAACAGATACATAAAAGCACCATTAACGATCAAGTTCAAGAGGGAATTTAAAAAAAACTTAAACATCTGTAAGTGTACCCGACCGACTGTTTGTTCAAAAAAAGTCCAATACTTCTGTAAGAAAAAGTTAGCAAAAAAAGTGAAAATAAAGGAGATGTTGGCCGATACCCAATAATTAAACGACAGCACGTCAGTAAAAACAAACAATAAGGAAAGCTGTAGCGCCGCACACACGCAACCGACAACAAAACTTTTTACAAACATTCTGTTTTTGTATATGTCGGAAATTTTATTTTTTATATTATTCATTATGTCTTTCATATTTATCGTGAAGAAATAAAATTAATGATTCCCTCGGCCCTCCTCTGCCAGGAATATTTTTGGGAGTTTATTTTTGAATTATTAGCCATTTTATCAGCCAGCGCGGAATTATCAAATATTTTTTTAATTGATCTAGCTAAACTCTCTGGGTTGTCCGGCTCAAAAAATACCGCTCCATCTTCATCTATTATCTCCCGAATAGAAGGTAGATTAGACGCAATGATTGGGGTTCCGCTCGCCATATATTCAAAAAGCTTCATGGGGGATGTGTATAACCTAGAGACATCCTCCTTCCCGCTATTTGGGATAACAAGAACATCTGCGCTCTTGAGGTAAAAAGGAATATCTTCGTGTGGTTTTTGTCCCAATATCATAATGTTGTCTTGATTTGAAAATCTTTTCTTAAGATCGTTAACATGATTTATGTTCCCTCCCACAAAAACGAAGAGGTATTCTTCATTAAATTCTTTCGCTGAGTTGGCTAACGTATCGGCCCCTTTCCATGCATATAAATGACCCGTATATAAAATTATTTTTTTATCTGAAGGAAGACCTATTTTTTTTCTAGCATCATTCTTTTTAATATCTAAAGAGAATTGTTCTATGTCCACAGCGTCGGGAGATACTAAAATTTTATCTCCATCAATATTCTTATTTTCAAAATATTTTTTTATACCGTTTGATATCGTAATAATACCGTGGCACCTTTTAACTGTGTCTGATACTAAAAAATTCCACTTGCCTGTATGCACTTCCCAAAAAACTTTTTTATTAAAAATGCTCAAAAACCAAAGAGGCATTTCATCTCTTGAATAAAAAATATCGCTATCGCTTTTTAAGCAATAAAATAAAACTTTAACAGCAAAAATAAAATATTGAATAAGCCCTCCCGGCTTTCCATAATCAATCAAATCGGGACAATTTAAGGTATTTTAAAATTTTCCTTAACTTGATAGTAAGAAAACGGGTCTTCTTTTATACTATTTTTTCTAGATGGAACAACGAGCTCTACAACAACTCCTTGCGAAGAAAGAGCCTCGCAGGTCTTCATTATCTGTATTCCATGAGCCCTGTCTGTTGGTATTCTTATGTTTGCTAAATAGGAAATCTTCATTTTTGACCGGTTATTTTAAAAAGAAAGTCATAGTGTTTATCTGCAAACCACTCGTTAAACTTTTTACTCGGATAAATAAAATTTGTATTATTTCTAGCAATAACATAAAGATGCGGAGACAAAAAAGAAGCTAAAAAATCTAAATATTTATTATAAAAAATAAAGGGACGGATATCTTCTACTACCCAGCCCGCCCTTTCTATTGTAAGCCTTAATGTCATTCTAGTATAAAAGCCTATGTGATTACTGGCGAAAGCGCCTTTGAACTTATTTATTCCTGTCAAAAAATAAATTGAAGGAATAACAGGTACTCCCAAGATTAATTTTGTATCACCCTCTGAGCTATTTTTTAATTTCATCAAAAAAGAATGGGGAGACAGAAGGTGTTCAAAAAGATTATTGGCCCAAATCGCCTCAAAGCCTTCATCACCGGAGAGACTTTCTTCCAAAAATTCAGCATTGCCAAATTTTATATTTAGCTTATTATCTTTACCGAATTTTATTTCCTCTTCGTCTGTGGTTAAACCAACGCTTCCCTTTCCAAAAAACAACAAATATTCACCATAACCGCAGCCAATATCAAGAACCCTTTTTTCTGACAAAGAATACTTGCTCCGTATTCTTTTAAAAATTACAGATTCTTTTACCTTATTAAATCTTTGTTCTTGAGTTTTATTCATAAAAACTTCACCGTGCCTTAACTAAAAATGTAATGGCGCTCACCTAAAATAAATTATATTCTTTCTTTTGTTTTAGAGCTGTGACCTTTTTGTTTTTATCAATCATGTTTATTTTAGAAGAACCTCCGCTAATTTTTTAAGACTGTGATTGTTTTCTATATATTTTCTTAAGTCCGAAGAATCATCCTTTTCTTTTATCATGATTGCCAATTTTTTAGCCAAATCTTCCGCATCACCCTCCCTACACAAAAATCTGTCTTCTACTTTTCCGAAAAGACTCTTATTTGAAATCAAAACCAAGCTATCACAGGCCATAGCCTCAAAAATAGTCTTATCCATGCTTCCGGTTGGGGTTAAATTAACGTATATTTTATGACTATTATAAATACTCTTGGCCTCGGTATTTGTAACACTTTTTAAAAAAGTAACCTTATTTACTAAGCCATATTGACTCACCTTACCCTTCACTTCTTCAAAATATTTGTTGTCTTTTGGTAATGGGTCACCAATAATTGACGCATTAAAATCTACATTTTTTTTATTTAAAATATTCAATGCTTCTATGAAAAGAAGCGGTTTTTTGATCGGAGAAATTCTTCCCAAAAACAAAATGGAATTGTCCTTCTTTCTTATTTCTTCGTCTCTTTTAAAGAATTCGGTATCTATCCCGACGGGCATTATTTCCGTTTTCTTGAAACGAGCGGTATATGAATAAGAGGAAGTGCAAAAAACCCTGTCAGAAAAATAGACAGCAAGGTCGGTTAAAATAGAACCATTCGGATGGTTTCTCCACATAAAAACTTTCTTGCCCCAAGTTTTCCACGGCAATGCTCCCAAGAGAACATACTCCTGATTCATGTGCACAAAAACAGAATCGTAATTATCCTGCTCCTCTCTGATATATGTATAAAATCTCTTTAGATATTCAAAACGGGATACGCCTTGTTCTTTTCCGAGAGACAAGACCTTCACCCTGGTAGTAGAAAATTCTTTAGAATTTTCACTACAGGGCTCTGCCTTTTCCGAGAAATCATTTTCACCCTTTTCAAGACATATTACCGTCAGCTTTTCGCAGTGTTTAGAAAATTCCTCTATCCAGCGATGGAAGAACCCCAAAACAGGGTCTTGCTTATCTATTTTCTGGGTTATTATTAGCAGTTTCATTTTTTCGTATTTTGAGCTACCTTATCAACCCCAGTTAAATATCGCTAACGCGAATTTTTTAAAGAAAAAATTATTTAACGGGGTAAACTTTCTGGGTAACTATCAAAAGCTTCATATTAAAGTAAATATAGCAAAATAAGGGTTAAATAAAAAGACTCCATATATTACAACGGGGTCTTTTTATATTTTGTCACTTTTTAATGCTTAATACCCCATCTCGTCGTGGCTGTGGCCCATTCCGCCGCCTTGTGACTCTTCTCTCTTTGGCTCCTCGGCGATTGCAACTTCTGTGGTCAGAAGAATCGCGGCGGCACTCGCTGCGTGCTCAAGAGCAGTCCTTGTAACCTTGACCGGATCGATAATACCGGCGGATATCATATCTTTTACTATCTTGTCTTTATTAGCATCATAACCTTCGTTATCTTTACTGCTCTTTATTTTGTCCACGATCACAAGCCCGTCATCCTTCCCGGAATTTATAGCAATCTGTCTGAGCGGCGAGGATAAAGATGAAAGTAAAACTGAAACACCCGCCTGAAACTCGTTCTGGATATCTTCAGATGGGCTCTTAACCCCCTTGTCTGCAACCCTAGCCATTGCTCTAATAAGCGCGGTTCCACCTCCCGCAACCACACCTTCTTCAATAGCGGCCTTTGTCGCCTCCACAGCGTCCTCTATCTTTAGCTTCTTGTATTTCATATCGGCTTCAGTGGCGGCGCCAACCTTTATGACCGCAACTCCACCGGAAAGCTTACCAAGTCTCTCTTGTAATTTTTCTTTATCGAAAGACGACTCGGTGGCGGCAATCTGAGTCTTTATCTGCGCAACACGAGCCTCGATGTTTGCCTTCTTCCCCTTACCGCCCACGATTGTTGTCATATCCTTAGTAGAAACAACCTTTCTTGCCCTGCCGAGCATATCCATAGTCGCATTCTCAAGCTTCAATCCGACGTCTTCAGAAATAACTTTTCCTCCTGTCATGACAGCAATATCCTCGAGCATTTCTTTTCTTCTCTCACCGAATCCGGGGGCCTTGACCGCGAGCGCGCTGAACGATCCCCTAATTTTATTTACAACCAAGGTAGACAAAGCATCACCATCAACATCTTCCGCTATTATCACCAATTCTTTTCTACCCATACCGGCCATTTTTTCCAAAAGCGGTAAAATTTCTTTTATTGAAGATATTTTTTTATCGGTGAGAAGGACCATAGCATCCTCATATTCGGCCTCCATCCTCTCGGTGTTCGTGACCATATACATAGACACATATCCCTTTTCAAACTGCATTCCCTCTACCACCTCGGACTCGACACCGAATCCCTGAGATTCTTCGACAGTTACAACTCCGTCCTTTCCGACCTTATCTATGGCATCGGTGATTATCTCTCCAAACTCGGATGATTCCGCGGATATTGTGGCAACCTGAACGATCTCGTTTCTGTTCTTTATCGGTTTCGCCATTTTTACAAGCTCTTCAACAACGGCTTTTGTGGCGTATTCAATTCCCGTGCGCACACCCATGGCGTTGACACCTAGTGCAATTCTTTTAAATCCCTCATCTATGATCGCTTGGGTCAACACAACGGCTGTAGTAGTCCCATCTCCTGCCATGTCGTTCGCCTTACCTGCGACATCTTTCACAATCTCCGCTCCCATATTCTCGATCTTATCCCCAAGAACAATCTCCTTTGCGATAGACACACCGTCGTTAGTAATTATCGGCGCGCCATATCCCTTGTCTATCACGGCGTTCTTGCCCTTAGGACCGATGGTAATCTTTACGGCATTAGCCACCTTGTCTACGCCATGCCTTAGGGCCTGCCTCGCTTCATTGTTGAAAATTATTTGTTTGGCCATATGTTATGAATTAAAAATTATGAATAAAGAATCAAGAGAAAAATATCTGGATTGCCGCGGCTCGGTCAAGACACCTCGCCTCGCAATGACGGGAAACCGGGATTTTATTCTACTATCGCTAATATATTACTTTCACTTAAAATAAAATATTCCTTACCGTCCACTTTAATTTCATCGGGGCCATATTTGGCAAAAATAATCTTGTCTCCGACTTTGACCGACATGGGAATACGCTTCCCGTCGTCGTTCATCTTGCCCGGGCCGACTGCCACGACTGTGCCTCTTTCTGCGCGCTCCTTATCTACAGTTTCTGGTATGAAAATACCGCTCTTTGTCTCTTTGCCCCTCTCGTTTTCTCCTATCGCCTCCACGACGACACGATCATGAAGCGGCTGTATAGCGATTTTTTTACTCATAGATATATATTTAGAGCTAATAATGTTGATAATTATGGCCCCATTATAGGCTTTTAGCCTTCTTAGTCAATGATGAGGCCTAATAACGTCGGTTGCTTTTTGCTTGTATTTGTAGCTCTTTTGTGCTACTATTAACAACAATATGGAAACAATAATAACATTTCTTCCTTGGATACAAATTGCCCTTTCAGCATTGCTAATCGGTGTCATTTTGATACAACAGAGCGAAGCCGGAATAAGCGGTAATATGGGAGGCGGTCAGCACAGAACAAAAAGGGGTCTTGAAAAAGGCATCTTCATTGGAACAATTGTAATAGCTATTCTATTCGCCGCTTCCGCTCTTCTTGCTATCGCATACTCGAGCTTCTAACAAAACTAGTCGCGCCAAACACAATCGGCGAGATTATTCTGTTTATAATTTTTAATGAAAGAAAAGATATCTATTCTTCTCAAGAAAGAATTTAATATCCCTATTCCGGGTTTTTTGCGACACGAAAAACTTAAATTCATATTTCAGGACCTACCTAAAAAAGACGAGCTTTTGGTCGCAACTAAAACTTTTTCTAAAAAAGAAAGATTATTCTTCTGGACCTTCGCATTTTTATTTTGTAGCACGGGGGCGTTTTTGCTTTGGGATATAAATAAAGACTTAATGATCGAGAGGCCTGTAAAAGGCGGGGAAATCGTAGAAGGAGTCGCGGACATGCCGAGATTCATAAATCCCCTTCTCGCCACAGGAATGGCTGATGCCGATATCACATCTCTCGTATATTCCGGGCTACTTAGGCCGGGGCCTAACGGAGAATATATAAACGACCTCGCAGAGAGCTATACCGTTTCGAAAGACGGTCTCGTATATAATTTCAAGATAAGAGAAAACGCCACATGGCACGACGGCAAGCCGGTAACGGCGGACGACGTGCTATTCACAATCCAAAAAGCGAAAGATGTGGTATTAAGAAGCCCAAAGAGAGCAAGCTGGGAGGGCGTCACGGCTCTGGTCATATCCGAAAAAGAGATCCAGATGACGTTGAAACAGCCGTTCCAGTCTTTCCTCGAGAACGCTACCATGGGTATTTTGCCAAAACACAAATGGAACAATATCGACTCAGACAAATTTGCCCTCAGTTATCTCAATATGAGAGCTATCGGCTCCGGGCCATATAAAGTTAAAACGATATCCAAGAGAACGACCGATGATATGCCTGAATACATAGAACTCATTCCTTTCAGAGAATTTGCGCTAGGAGAACCAAAAATAAGCAAAATCACGATTCACTTCTATCAAAATCAAGAGGAGCTATATACGGCCTACAAAAAAGGCACTGTTACCAGCATGAGCTCCCCTTCTCCTAAGTTTGTTGAAGAATTGAAAAATAGCAAAACAAACATAATACAATCGAGCCTTCCTAGAATATATGCCATATTCTTCAACCCCAACGAATCAAAACTTTTGGCCGACAAAGAGGTAAGGCGCGCCCTTGATATGGCCATAGATAAAAAGGGCATAATCGACAACGTCCTTCTTGGATATGGGACAATCATAAAAGGACCGATACCTCCGGACTCTTTAGGGTTTACAGAGACTAATAACGCCGAAGCCAGCACAACCCCGGCGACAAAAATAGCTGAGGCGCAAAAGATATTAGCCAAACTCGGCTGGAAGAAAAATGAAAAGACAGGAATCCTTGAGAAAAAAATCTCAAAAAAGGAAACTCAAGTATTCGAAGTCTCTATATCAACGACCGATTTCACCGAGCTTAAGACAGCCGCAGGAATGGTAAAGGCTGACTGGGAGAAATTGGGTGCTAAAGTAAATTTACAGATATTCGAAAAAGGAGACTTGGATCGAAACGTGATAGAGCCGAGAAAATACGACTCCCTCTTCTTTGGAGAAATTGTAGGGCGTGATTTGGATTTATTCTCTTTTTGGCACTCTTCTCAGAAAAAAAATCCGGGGGTTAATGTTTCAATGTATTCGAATACCAAAGTTGATAAGATATTAGAATCGTTGAAAGCGGAGCGTGATAATGCAAAAAAAATTAAGCTATTAAAAAATTTCCAAACAGAGATAGATAAAGATATACCGGCATCATTTATATATTCACCTAATTTTATATATCTACTTCCAAAAGAAGTTAAAAATGTTAACATTTTGCCTCCGGTAATCGCATCGGATAGGTTCTTAAATGTCTACGAGTGGTACATAAATACAGAAAAAATCTGGAAAATATTCCAATAAAAAATATTTTTAAAAAATTATAAAAGCAGGACAACGTCAAAAGTCCTAGCAAAGTCTCATCGCAAAAAGCGATAATCATCCCAAAAAAGGGATAAATAATTCTAATTAATAAATGATAAATTTTCACGGAAGGAATGGAGGCGCTTCTTCGTCCCCAAATAGAGCAAGAAGGCCGGCCCCACGGAGATCACCGGAGCGTGGATTCGTGAGCGGAACGAAGCGTTTTGGCCAAAAACCAAATGAAATATCGGCCTCAGGACCGATAAAAAAGTCGTTCCGCCAGACGAGTCAAGGCCACAGAAGCTACCAAAAGAAAAACATGGTCGAACCGAAAGCCACACCTAAGGCCTATGATGACACAATCAGAATAATCCCGTTGGGAGGGGTAGAAGAAATAGGGAAAAATATGACGGTCGTCGAATATAAGGGCGACATTGTCATCGTGGACATGGGTTTTCAATTTCCGGGTGAAGAAGCCCCGGGAGTAGATTATATAATTCCCGATACTACATACCTCAACAATAAAAAGAAAAATATTAAGGGTGTATTTATTACGCACGGACACTTAGACCACATAGGCGGAATCCCTTATATCATGGACAGAATCGGCAATCCGACGATATATACCCGATTGCTCACCTCCCTGCTCATCAAAAAAAGGCAAGATGAGTTTCCTCATTTCGAACCATTAAACTTGCGAATTGTAGAGACGGCAAAAACAATGCGGATAAGCGACAACATGACGATAAGGTTCTTTAACGTTACGCACACTATCCCCGACTCAATGGGCGTTATCATAGAAACTCCTCACGGGAACATTGTCTTCACGGGCGACATAAAGGTTGACCATGAGAATGGTGAGCCGCTTCCGCACGAAGTTGAAACATTCACAAAACTCGGCAATGAAAACAACTTGGTCCTGCTTTCCGATTCTACAAACGTAGAAAAACCGGGCTGGTCATTCTCGGAAAAAATGGTGCACGAAAACCTAAAGAATATAATCAGGGACGTGAAGGGAAGACTTATAATCGGAACATTCTCATCCCTTCTGGAGCGTATTATGTTTATCATAAAAACCTCCGAGGAGATGGGCAAAAAAGTCGTTATCAGAGGGAAGAGTATGAAGAACAACATCGCGATTGCGATGGAAATGAAACTTCTAAAGATAAATCCGACAACCATAATTCCACCGGAAGAAATCGACAACTACCCAGTGGACAAAATAGTGGTCTTGGCCACCGGAGCTCAAGGAGACGAGATGGCGGCGCTCATGAGAATGTCTCAGAAAAAGGATAAATACATTAAGCTGAACAAATCAGACGTCGTATTGCTTTCATCTTCTATTATTCCCGGCAACGAAAAAAGCGTTCAGAAACTGAAAGATAACCTTTCAAGACAAGGTGCGACTATCATTCACTACAGAATAGCCGATGTCCACTCATCCGGACATGCGAACTATGATGAAACTCTCTGGGTCCACAAAATGATCAAGCCAAAGTATTTCATACCGATACACGGGCATCATTTTATGCTTCGCGTTCACGGGGAAATAGCGAAAATTGCAGGCACACCGGAGGCCAATATTGTTATTCCCGACAACGGAATGATAATTGAGATAGGAGACAAAGGAAACAGCATAAAAGTGTCAAAAGAGTCGGCTCCCGCCGGTGTGGTAATGGTTGACGGTTTGGGGAATGGAGACGTAAGCGACGTCGTAATAAGAGACAGGCAGATACTTGCCGAAGACGGAATGTTCGTAATAATCGCCGTCATTGATATGAAAACCGGAAAGATAAGGCAATCGCCGGATATAATCTCGAGAGGTTTTATTTATCTAAAAGAGTCTCAGGATCTTCTTAAGGATGTGAGAGGTCTCGCCAAAAGAACGATAGAAAGTTTAGCTGTAGATATGCACCCCATAAATCTTGATTATGTTAAAAATAATTTGCGAGAAAAAATAGGCAAGTATCTTATGCAAAATACAGGGAAGAGACCGATAATATTGCCGGTTCTGCTGGAACTATAATAAAGAAAAAGCCGGGACTTATTCCCGGCTTTTCTTTATATTATGTTAAAATTAAAGCATGACATTAAAAGAAAAAAGGTGGATGCTGTTTTTTATATATTTTACGACCTTTCTGACCTCTATCGGGTATGCCTTTATAATTTATATAAATTCGTCATTTCTGCAGAAATTCGTAAGTAGCGAATATATTGGAGCGCTATACGGGGTAAGTTCTCTTGTAACGCTTATCATTCTAACAAGAATATCATACGCGCTAAAAAAGATCGGGCACTTCAAAGTAATGCTCGGGATAATCACGCTTGAAACATTGTCCGTCTTTTGTTCGGCCATACTCGATATGTATTCTTTTTCCGGTATCACGACCGACTATTTGCGATTGTCTTTATTTGTTATACTCGCCTTTTTAATATTTAACACGACGGCGATATTACTCAGATTTTCCTTAGATATTTATCTGGAAAAATACTCAAAGAACAGAGAAACCGGTAAAGCTCGCGGGATCTTCCTCACGACGATGAACCTGGCGATAGCAGTGTCTCCGTATATGGTCGGGAAAATTCTAACGAATGGAGATTTTTGGAGGGTCTATCTGGTCGCATCGGCTATATTCTTGCCGGCGATTATTATAACAGGCACAAAACTACGCAAGGTTAGAGATGTGGAATACCACGACACCAAATTCACAATAGGGCTCAAGAAAGTCTGGAAAAACAAAAATATACGTTCTATATTTATGACGAATTTCCTGCTTGAATTTTTCTATTCGTGGATGACTATCTATACTCCGATATACCTTTTCAAGATAATGGGGTTCTCCTGGGAGAACATAGGAACAATGTTCAGCCTCATGCTCACTTCTTTTGTTATTCTTCAGTTGCCTCTCGGAAAAATTGCGGACAAATATCTCGGAGAAAAAGAGATACTCACCGCGGGGCTCATCATTACGGGCCTCTCTACATCGTATCTCGCTTTTATAGAAAAGCCGGAATTCATCGTATGGACAGCGGCCCTATTTATGACAAGGGTTGGCGCCGCCGCGATAGAAATAATGAACGAGACCTACTTCTTCAAAAAAGTATCTCCCGAGGATTCAGATGTGATAGGTTTTTTTAGAAACGCATCCCCCCTCGCATACATAATCGGCCCGATGACGGCTTCTGTTCTCATTTATTTTATAGACTTCAAATACATCTTCGCAATTTTAGGAGTTATTATGCTCGTTGGCATAAGATATAGCCTCGCGATAAAAGACACTCTCTAGGCGGAGCCGAGTCGACATTTTTTGTTTAAGCTGTTTCTGAGCGAACAATACTTACATTTTTCATCTTCACACCTCCTATCCCAAAAATCCAGATTTAATATTTCCTCGGATACCTTTTTAATAAGTTCCCTCAAGCCGGAGACATCTTCGGAATTTATGTCTATGCGTTCCTTCCTGTATGCTCCCTTTGGGTCAGGCATTATAAAATCTATCTCCCCTGTTACCGCATGATATTTGGCGTTATCATAATTATCTAAAAGTAGTCTATAAAATAATAGCTGCCTCTTCATATCCCCATCAGAATTCTTCGTCTTGCCCTCTATCTCGTTCCTGCTTTTTATTTTACCGGTCTTATAATCCACAACATTTACGTTATTGGCCGCATCAAGTATCTCTATTTTATCTATCTTGCCGGTTAGCGTTACCGGTATACCGGGAAGAACAATGTGAACCTTGAATTCATTTAAGATCTCTATATTCCAATCTTTTATATATTTTTTGTAGTAACCCCTTAACGCCTCTTTGCCTCTTTTCAATGTCTCCTTCAAGTCTTCGTCAGACAAAGGTTCTTCTTTCAAATATTTTTCAAATATCTGAAGCAATTTTTGAACGCCGATATCATCGTCTTCTTTTAATTTATCGAAGAAGTCTTTCAGAGCATAATGTATCGCGTTTCCGAACATCAAAAACTTATCGGGAGCTTCCGGAATTCTTATCAGGTTGCGGTAAAAATAACTCCACGGACATTCTAAATAATTATTTAAGGCGGTCACAGAAAATCCCTGTGACAAAAATATTTCATTTAGGAATTTCTTATCATCGGCGCTTGTCCCGCGATTAACCTTCGGCTCAAAACTTTTTACAAGCACGTCCTTGGCTAATTCCGGAGAAGAAACTTCGTCTTTCAGGTCTAAAAATTGCGGGTCAATCTCCTCGATAAACTGTGAAGGCAACAACAACTTGCCCTCTTTATCTTTTTTTGAATAACTCAAAAAGATATCTTTCTTGGCGCGCGTAAGAGCCACGTAGAACAATCGTCTTTCGTCATCGTTGCCGCCGTCAGTACTCGCGCCGAGCGGTAGTTTAAAATGTTTTTTTGTGCGCCTATTTCCCCAGTGACCGTCATATAAGCCCAAAATATATACGTGATCGAACTCTAGCCCCTTGGACCTATGCGCCGTCATAAGATGAACCGCATCCATGCCGGATCTCTCTCCACCAGCCGACCTCAAAAGCCGGCGGCCCTTGGCGGCCTCCAAGAAATCCATA
>ERZ795054.2515-NODE-2515-length-15317-cov-5.971105_pt1 | contig 15317 bp, 13 predicted proteins | sample MGYA00375138_ERZ795054 | MGnify/ENA primary metagenome ERZ795054 (study PRJEB30183, sample SAMN05720215) | anaerobic digester metagenome | isolation source: active sludge of municipal wastewater-treating anaerobic digesters | place: USA | collected 2014-12-23 ...
GCCGTCGCCCCGCAGCAGGGGGAGGAGGCGCTCCGGGCGTTCGCGGGATTCCCGACCCCCGGCGCTCCGCGGGTCGAGGCCGGCCCGCCGAAGGGCTTCCACGAGTGCGGCACCGAGCCGGCCGCGGCCGACGACGACGGGAGAAAGCGGAGGGGCGACTGCTATCATGTCGCAACGCCAGGGGGCACGCTCCGGACGTTCGTCTACGGGCCGAGGCGCCGGGCCGTGCCTTGCATACGTTAGCTCAGGAGGAGAATCGCACGGGATGGGCGACGTCACTCGCCAGCTCGACCACAGGTCCCGCGAGGTGCTCGCATCGGTGGTCGGCACGTACATCCGGAGCGCCACCCCCGTTTCGTCGCGCCAGCTGACGGGTTCGGGAGGGTTCTCGCTCTCGTCGGCGTCCCTCCGGAACGCGATGGCCGATCTCGAGGAGCTGGGCTACCTGACCCACCCGCACGCGTCCGCGGGGCGGGTCCCGACGGACCTCGGCTATCGGACGTACGTCCGGGAGCTGATGCCCTCCCGGCCGCCCGGCCTGGCCGAGAAGGCGAAGATCGAGACCGGTCTCGGCGCCGGGTCCTTCGAGCTCGAGCGGTTTCTCCACGCCACCTCGCGCGTCCTGACCGAGCTGACGGGGGAGGTCGCGGTCGTCGCGGCCCCCGACTCGGCGCACGTCGTCCTCCGGTCGGTCCATTTCACGCGGGTGGCGGAGCGGAAGGTCGTCGTCGTAACGGTCTCGGGCGAGGGGCTCGTCGGGAGCCGGCTGATCGAGACGCGGGACGACTATTCGCCCGAGGAGCTCCAGGCCGTCTCGAACCGGCTCACCGCGGACTACGGCGGAAAGACGCTCCTGGAGATCCGCGCGCTGCTCCTGGCCGCGCTGCAGGAGGAGAAGGTCCGGTTCGACGCCGGAATCGCGCGCGCCCTCGAGCTCGCGCGGCGTGTCTTCGCCGAGGAGAGGCCGGGCGGGGAGACGCTCGTCGTCGAGGGGACGGGCACGATCCTCGAGAAGCCCGAGTTCCAGCGGGACGTGGATTCGCTCCGCCGGATGTACCGGGCGCTCGAGCAGGAAGCGCGGCTCGTCGACCTCCTCACCGACTGCCTCGCGGGAGGCGGGCAGCCGGCGGTCCTCATCGGGTCGGACTCCGCGTTCACCGAGGAGACGGGGACGGCGGTCGTCGTGACGGCGTACTGGAGCGGGGACAGGGTCCTCGGCGCGCTCGGCGTCATCGGTCCGAGGAGGATGGAATATCCTCGCGTCGTCCCGCTCGTGGAGGAGCTCGGGCGCTACGTGACGAGGCGCCTTTCGGAGGGTGTGTGATGGCCGAGAACGACGGACGCCCCGTCCCGCCGGACGACGAGGTCGTCTACCTGGACGAGGACGGCGGGAGCGACGACGTCGCGAGCGCGCTGGAGGCCGCGGAACGGGCGGTCGCCGCGGTCGAGGAGCGGCACCGGGCGGCGCCCCAGCCGGTCCGGGCCGCCGGGGAGCCCGCGCCGCTCCCGGAGACGGTCGAAGCGCCCGCCGGAACCGTCCGAGCCTCCCTGGCCGAGGAGCGCGAGCGCGCGATCCGGGCCGAGGAGGAGGCCGGTCGGCTCCGGGAGGCGCTCCTGCGGAAGGTGGCCGACTTCGACAACCTCCGGAAGCGGAACGAGCGCGAGAAGGCCGAGTACACGCGCTACGCCCTCTCGGAGGTCATGCTCGACCTCCTCGGAGTCCTCGACAACTTCGAGCGCGCGCTGGAGCATGCCCCGTCGTCCGTCGGGGACGACTTCCGGACGGGCGTCGAGATGATCGCCCGCCAGCTCACGGAGGTCCTCCGGAAGCACGGCGTGGTCGAGGTGAACGCCGAGGGCGTTCCGTTCGACCCGCAGGTCCACGAGGCGATCATGAGGGAGGAGACCGCGGCGGTCCCGCACGGCACCGTCGTCCAGGTCTTCCAGAAGGGGTACGTCCTGAACGACAGGCTCCTTCGAGCCGCCCGGGTGAAGGTCTCGGCGGCCCCGGCCGCTCCCGCCGGAGAGGCGTGAGCTTGCGCGGGGCCGGGAGGTAGAGAGTGGGGAAGGTCATCGGCATCGACCTCGGCACGACGAACTCGTGCGTGGCCGTCATCGAGCTCGGCGCGCCGCAGGTCGTCTCGAACCGCGAGGGGGCCCGGACCACGCCGTCGATCGTCGCCTTCACCGAGGACGGGGAGCGCCTCGTCGGGCAGATCGCGAAGCGGCAGGCCATCACGAACCCGACCCAGACGATCTACGCGGTGAAGCGCCTGATCGGCCGGAAGTGGGACGACGCCGAGATCCGCCACGCGCGCGAGCACCTCGCCTACCCGATCGTCGCCGCCCCGAACGGAGACGTGAAGATCCGCGTCCGCGACCGGGACTACGCCTCGGAGGAGATCGCCGCCTTCGTCCTCCGCGAGATCAAGGAGTTCTGCGAGGAAGCGGTCGGGGAGGAGATCCGGGAGGCGATCATCACCGTCCCGGCCTACTTCGACGACTCCCAGCGCCAGGCCACGCGCGACGCGGGCCGGATCGCGGGCCTCGAGGTCCTCCGGATCATCAACGAGCCGACGGCCGCGTCGCTCGCCTACGGCCTCGAGCGCGGGCAGAAGAACGAGACGATCGCGGTCTACGACCTCGGCGGGGGGACGTTCGACATCTCGATCCTGAAGATCGACCAGGGGATGTTCGAGGTCCTCTCGACCTCGGGGGACACCTACCTCGGCGGCGAGGACTTCGACCGCGCCGTGATGGACTGGCTCCTCTCGGACTTCCTCCTCCAGACGGGGATCGACCTCCGCCAGGACCGGCTCGCCCTGCAGCGCCTCAAGGAGGCGGCCGAGAAGGCCAAGTGCGAGCTCTCCACGACGCAGGAGACGACGATCGGCCTCCCGTTCATCGCCTCCGACGCGGGCGGGCCGAAGCACATCAACAAGGTCCTGACGCGCGACCACTTCGAGGCGCTCGTGGCCGGGCTGATCGAGCGGACCGCGGGTCCTTGCCGCAACGCCCTCGAGGCGGCGGGCCTGACGCCCGGCGAGATCGACAACGTCATCCTCGTCGGCGGCCAGACCCGGACGCCGAAGGTCCAGGAGATGGTCGAGTCGATCTTCGGGAAGCCCCCGAACCGGTCGATCAACCCCGACGAGGTCGTCGCCGTCGGCGCGGCGATCCAGGCCGGGGTCCTGCAGGGGGAGATCAAGGACGTCGTCCTCCTCGACGTGACGCCGCTCTCGCTCGGCGTCGAGACCCACGGCGGGATCTTCGTCAAGCTGATCGAGCGGAACTCGACGATCCCGACGAAGAACTCGATGGTCTTCACGACGGTCAGCGACAACCAGTCGGTCGTCGAGATCCACGTCCTCCAGGGTGAGCGCGAGATCGCCCGGGAGAACAAGTCGCTCGGCAAGTTCGACCTCGTCGGCATCCCGCCCGCGGCGCGCGGCGTGCCGCAGATCGAGGTGACGTTCGCGATCGACTCCTCGGGAATCGTCAACGTCTCGGCCCGCGACATGGCGACGGGGCGCGCGCAGGGGGTCCAGATCAACCCGGCGGGCGGCCTCTCCCAGGGGGAGATCGACCAGATCATCCACGAGGCCGAGGAGAACAAGCTGGCCGACCAGAAGCGAAAGGTCGTGAGGCAGCTGAAGAACAAGCTCGAGGGGCAGATCACCGGCAACGAGCGGGTCTTCCGCGAGTTCGGGAAGCTCCTCGGCGCCGACGAGCGCGACCGGATCGCGCGGACCCTCGAGCACTCCCGCGAGGTCCTGACGTCCGAGGAGCGCGGCGAGATCGACAACGCGCTCCTCGACATGCAGGGCGTCTCGCGCCTGCTGACCGCCGCGATGCTCTACAAGGGCGACAAGATCGACAAGGACTAGCCTCTCGAAAGGGCCGAGTTGAGCACGACCTCCCGCGACCTCTACGAGGTCCTCGGCGTCGCCCGTGACGCCTCGACGGACCAGATCAAGTCCGCCTACCGCAAGCTCGCGCTGAAGCACCACCCGGACCGGAACCCGGGAGACAAGGACGCCGAGCAGAAGTTCCGCGAGGCGGCCGAGGCCTACTCGGTCCTCTCCGACGCCGAGAAGCGCTCGCGCTACGACCGCTTCGGGGCGGAAGGGGTTCGCGGCGGAGCGGGCGGCTTCGACCCGAACGCGTTCGTCGACTTCGCCGACATCCTCGGCGATTTCTTCGGCTTCGGCTTCGGCGGCGGGGGACGCCGCGGGCGGCAGACGCCCGGCGAGGACCTCCGGGCCGATCTCTCCCTCACGTTCGAGGAGGCGGCGTTCGGCGCCGAGAAGAGCCTCCCGATGAGGCGGTTCGAACGCTGCGACACCTGTCACGGGAGCGGAGGAAAGGGGGGGAGCGGCGCCGTCGCCTGCGGAGTCTGCCGGGGCCGGGGCCGCGTCCAGTACCGCCAGGGCTTCTTCGCGATGGAGCGCCCCTGCCCCGAGTGCCAGGGGGCCGGGGAGAAGCTGAAGGACCCTTGTCCCGACTGCCGCGGCGAGGGCCGGACGCTCCGCGAGCGGACGCTGACGATTGCGATCCCCGCCGGCGTCGACACCGGGGCTCGGCTCCGGCTCTCCGGGGAGGGGAACCACGGACGTGCGGGAGGACACGCCGGCGACCTCTACGTCGTCCTCGACGTGAAGCCCCACGAGCTCTTCCGGCGCGAGGGGTACGACGTCGTCCTGACGTGGGCGGTGCCGTACCCGACCGCGGTCCTCGGCGGCACCTGCCGCGTGCCGACGCCGCACGGGGAGGAGGAGCTCGAGATCCCGGCGGGAACCGGCGCCGGCCGGGCGTTCACGCTGCGCGGGAAGGGGATCCCGCGCGTCGACGGCCGGGGCCGCGGTGACGAGCACGTCGTCGTCACGATCCGGGTCCCGAAGAAGCTCTCCTCCGAGCAGCGCAAGGCGGTCCAGAAGCTCGCGGACGTCCTCAAGGAGGAGCCCGGCTCGCCGACGCGCGAGGAGAAGGGGTTCCTCGAGAAGCTCCGGGACCTCTTCTCCTCCTGAGCACGGCCGTGCCCGCCGCGATCCGTCTCGACCTCGATCCCGCCTCCGAGCCGGCGCTCGAGGAGTCGCTCGGCGAGCTCCTCGCATCCTGGAGCGTCCGGGACGGGCGCCTCTCCGTCTGGGTCTCGGAAGAGGACGCCGGCGCGGCGGAGGAGCTCCTCGCCGCGGCCGGGCTCGAGGTCCTCGCGCGCGAGGTCGAGCCGGAGCGGGACTGGGTGGCCGAGGCGGCCGCGCTCCAGCGCCCCGTCGCCGTCGGACGGTTCGTCCTCGACCCGCACGACCGGATGCCCGAGGGCGTCGGCGCGCGTCGCCGGCTCCGGCTCCCCGCCGAGAGGGCCTTCGGCACCGGCTCGCACGAGTCGACGCGGCTCGCCCTCCGCCTCCTCCTCGCGGCGGACCCGGCCGGCCGGTCCGTCCTCGACGTCGGGACCGGCGCCGGGACGCTCGCCCTCGCCGCCCGCGCCGCGGGAGCCCGACGGGCCGTCGGCTTCGACCTCGACCTCGACGCCCCCTTCGTGGCGAGGAGGAACGCGTTCCGGAACGGGGTGAACGGCTGCGCGTTCTGGGCGGGGCTCCTCCCGAGCCTCACGGCGCACGCCCGTTTCGACCTCGTCGTGGCGAACATGCTCCAGGAAGAGGTCGCGCCGCTCCTGCCCGGCCTCGCGGCGATCCTCCCGCCCGGAGGGACGCTGGTGACCGCCGGCCAGCTCGCCGCTCGGGAGGAGGAGTTCCTCGTCCGTCTCGTCGATGCCGGCCTGCACCCGCGCCGCCTCGCCTCCGAGGGGGAGTGGCTCGGGACGCTCTCGGATCGGGCGTGAGCGCTCCGCCGCGGGTCCTCGTCCCGCTCGCCCCGCTGGAGCCGGGCCGGGAAGTGACGCTGCCCGAAGAGGAGGTCCGCCACCTTCGCGTCTCCCGGGTCGGACCGGGAGAGGAGCTCGTCCTCCTCGACGGCCGAGGCACGAGGGCGGCGGCGCACCTGTCGGCGTCGGGCCGCGCGGCCTCCGTGACGGCGCTCCTCCCGCCGCGCGGGGAGCCCGCCCGGCGCGTCACCGTCCTTCTCGGCGTCGGCGAGCCCGCCCGGGTCGAGTGGGCGGTCGAGAAGGGGACGGAGTGCGGGGCCGCCGCGTTCGTCCTCGTCGCCGCGGCGCGCTCCCAGCGAGCGCACGTCGCGGCGGCCGCCGCCCGGATCGAGAGGCTTCGCCGGATCGCGGCCGAGGCGGTCAAGCAGTGCGATCGGAGCGTCGTCCCCGAGGTCGGTGCGCCGGCGCCGCTCGCCGGACTCCTCGACGGTCGCCGCGGGCGGCTCTTGGTCGCCCGCCCCGGCGCCGCTCCGCTCCCGGCGGAGCAGCTGCCGGCGGGCGACCTCGCGGTCGCCATCGGCCCCGAGGGGGGATTCGACGACGTCGAGGAGCGGCTCCTCGACGCTGCCGGGGCCGTTCCCGTCGGCCTCGGCGGCCGGGTCCTCCGCCTCGAGACGGCCGTGGTCGCCGCGCTCGTCCGCCTGGTCGACACCTCCCCGACCTGAGCCGGGGCGCCTCCGGCGCGCGGATATCATTGCCGCGAGGAGGAGCCATGGCCTTCGAGGACGTCAAGAAGATCTGGATGAACGGGAAGCTCGTCGACTTCGCGGACGCGAAAGTCCACGTCTTCACACACGCTCTCCATTACGGCTCGGGGGTGTTCGAGGGGATCCGCTGCTACCGGACGGCCCGCGGCCCGGCCGTCTTCCGCCTCGACGAGCACCTCGACCGCCTCTTCTGGTCCGGGAAGATGTACCGGATGGAGATCCCGTACACGCTCGAGCAGCTGCGGGAGGCGACGCTCGAGACGATCCGGGCGAACGGCTTCGACGCCTGCTACATCCGCCCGCTCGCCTACCGCGGCTTCGGGATGCTCGGCGTGAACCCGTTCCCGAACCCGGTCGACGTGATGATCGGCTGCTACCCGTGGGGGAAATACCTCGGCCCGGAGGCGATGGAGAAGGGCGTCGACGTCTGCTGCTCCTCCTGGACCCGCCTCGCGGCGAACACGATGCCGGCCATGGCGAAGTCGACGGCGAACTACGCGAACAGCCAGCTCATCAAGATGGAGGCGCTCGTCAACGGCTACGAGGAGGGAATCGCGCTCGACGACACGGGGCGCGTCTCCGAGGGGTCGGGCGAGAACCTCTTCGTCGTCTGGAAGGGGAAGGTCTACACCCCGCCCTTCGCGAACTCCGCCCTTCCGGGGATCACGCGTGCCTCCGTCCTGACGCTCTTCGCCGAGATGGGCATCCCGGTGGAGGAGCGCGCCCTCCCGCGGGAGATGCTCTACGCGGCCGACGAGCTCTTCTTCACGGGGACGGCGGCCGAGATCACGCCGATCCGCTCGGTCGACCGGATCGTCGTCGGGCCGGGCCGGAGGGGGCCGCTGACGGCGAAGGTCCAGGCGGCGTTCTTCGACCTCGTCGAAGGCAAGGTGGACGACCGGTTCGGCTGGCTGACGCCGGTCTGAGCCGCGAGGCCCGTCCGGGGCCGGCCGAAGCGTCGGCCCTTCGCGGCGCGCCGGTCCCGTGACGGGCCGGCGCGCCGCGTCATCGGAGGGCCGGGGCGAGGTCGGCCGGCACGTCCACGTCCCGGAGGACCTCCGGTCCGAAGCCGGAGAGGGGGACGACCTCGACGTCCTCCTCTCCGAGGAGGTCGGAGAGGCGCCGGCCCGGCTCCCAGGAGAGGACGCGCGGCGCGAGGCTCGCCGGTATGACGAGCGGGTGGCCTCTCCGGCCGTCGCACTCCGGAACCGCGACCTGTGCCGCGGTCGGAGGGGGGAGGCACCCGAGGACGCGGCGGAGCACGGGCGCGGTCAGTCCCGGAAGGTCGGCCGGGGTGAGGGCGATCCGGCCGCATCCCGAGGAGAGCGCCGAAAGGCCCGCCTGCGCGGAGGAGAGCATCCCGTCTTCCGGCCGAGGGTTGACCGCGAGGAGGACGCCGAGGCCGTCGAGGGCGGCGGCGACCTCGTCCGCGCCGGGGGCGAGAACGACGGCGACCTCTCCGAAGCCGGCCTCCCGGAAGGACCGGGCGACGCGGCGGACGAGCGGCTCCCCCCCGACCCGGGCGAGCATCTTGGGGCTCCCGAACCTGCGCGAGGCTCCGGCGGCGAGGAGGACGGCGGCGACCCTGTCCGAACCGAACGGCATCGGGCGATGGTACCCCGCGGGAACGTCCGTCCGATCGTTGACCGGGCCGGGCGGCGAGCCTATCCTCGAGACACTAAGACACTTTCGGCGGACGGGTAGAGAGGAGACCTGGGGCATGCACATCAACGACCTCCTCAAGATCGCGGTCGAGCGCAAGGCCTCGGACCTCCATCTGAAGGTCGGCGCGCACCCGATCATCCGGGTCGACGGCGACCTCATCCCCCTCGTCGACATGAAGCGCCTGATGCAGGAAGACACGATCGCGATGGCGTTCTCGATCATGTCGTCCCGTCAGAAGGAGAAGTTCAAGAACAACTTCGAGATCGACATCGCGTACTCGGTGCCGGGGCTCGGGCGGTTCCGTTGCAACATCTTCCAGCAGCGCGGCACGGTCGGCCTCGTCTGCCGCGTCATCCCGGCGCGCATCCTGACCGTCCGCGATCTCCTGCTGCCGCCCGTCATCGAGAAGATCTGCGAGGAGACGCGCGGCCTCATCCTCGTCACCGGGACGACGGGCTCGGGCAAGTCGACGAGCCTCGCGGCGATGATCGACTTCATCAACTCGACGCGGGCCGAGCACATCATGACGGTCGAGGACCCGGTCGAGTTCCTCCACCGCGACAAGAAGTCGATCGTCAACCAGCGCGAGCTGGAGGTCGATACGCGCTCGTTCTCCTCGGCGCTCCGGGCCTCGCTGCGCCAGGACCCCGACGTCATCCTCGTCGGCGAGATGCGCGACTTCGAGACGGTCGAGACGGCGCTCGTGGCGGCCGAGACGGGGCATCTCGTCCTCTCGACGCTCCACACGATGGACGCGACGGAGACGATCAACCGCATCATCGCGGTCTTCCCGCCGCACCAGCAGAAGCAGATCCGCCTCCAGCTGTCGGCCGTCCTCAAGGCCGTCGTCTCGATGCGCCTCCTCCCGCGCGCGGACGGCCTCGGCCGCGTCCCGGCCGTCGAGGTCCTGATCGCGACGAACTACATCCGCGACTGCATCGAGAACAAGGAGAAGACGAAGTACATCGTCGACGCCATCAAGGCGGGGACGTCGCAGTACGGGATGCAGACGTTCGACCAGTCGCTCTTCCAGCTCTACAAGTCGGGGCTCATCACGCTCGACGAGGCGATCCGCCGCTCGACGAACCCGAACGAGTTCAAGCTCCGCATCCAGGGCGTCCAGTCGACGTCCGACCTCTCGCAGGAGGAGATGGACGCGTCGCTCGAGGCGCCCGACAAGATGAACCCGCTGGGAGAGGAGTCCCCCTTCGACTTCTCGAACCAGACCTAGCGTCTCTCCGGGAAGGCCGTTCCCAGTGCGCGTCGCGCCCCGAGGGCGGACCCGGCGGCGGCTCCGGTCGTGAGCGGCGAGCCGCGCCGCCGGCCGCGCCGCGACTGCCGAACGGCGGCGCTCGCATTCCTCGGGCGGCGCGCCCACCCGAGGCGGGAGCTCGAGCGCAAGCTCCTCCGGGGCGGGCACGAGGCCGCGGAGGTGGCGCGGACACTCGACGCCCTCGCCGCGGCGGGCCTCCTCGACGAGGCCGAGACGGCGGCCGAGCTCGCCCGGTTCGAGGCGGGGCGCGGGCGGGGGAGCCGGCGGGTCTCCGCCTCCCTGCGCTCCCGCGGCGTCGCCGAGGCGGACGCGGCCCGAGCCCTCGCGGGCCTCGGAGGCGAGAGCGAGGCGGCGCGGCTCGCGGCCGCGCTCGAGAAGAAGGCGCGGAGCCTCCCGGGCGGTTTGACGCCCGTTTCGAGGTCGAGGAAACTCTTCGACCATCTCGTGCGCCGCGGCTTCGACCCCGCGGCCGTCCGCGAGGCGCTGCGAGAGAAAGGCGATCCCACGGATGACGACTCCCTCTGACTGGACCTCCCGGAAGGTCCGCGAGACGTTCCTTTCCTACTTCGAGGAGAAGGGGCACCGCCGCGTCGCCTCCTCCCCGCTCGTCCCCGCCGAGGACCCGACGCTCCTCTTCACGAACGCGGGGATGAACCAGTTCAAGGACGTCTTCCTCGGGAGGGAGAGCCGGCCGTACGTGAGGGCCGCCTCCGCGCAGAAGTGCGTGAGGGCGGGCGGAAAGCACAACGACCTCGACAACGTCGGCTACACCGCCCGGCACCACACGTTCTTCGAGATGCTCGGGAACTTCTCCTTCGGCGACTACTTCAAGGAGGAGGCGATCGCCTTCGCCTGGGAGCTCGTGACGGAGCGCTACGGCTTCGAGCCGAAGCGCCTGTGGGCCACGGTCTACACCGACGACGACGAGGCCGCGAAGCTCTGGGAGCGCTACCTCCCGGCCTCGCGCGTCCTCCGCTTCGGCGAGAAGGACAACTTCTGGTCGATGGGCGACACGGGCCCCTGCGGCCCCTGCTCGGAGCTCCACGTCGACCAGGGGCCGCACGTCCCGGGCGACGAGACGCCGAACGGGCGCGGGGACCGGGTCATGGAGATCTGGAACCTCGTCTTCATGCAGTTCGAGAGGGACTCCGAGGGGAGGACGACGCCGCTGCCGAAGCCGTCCGTCGACACGGGCGCGGGCCTCGAGCGGATCACGGCGCTCCTGACGGGGAAGAACAACAACTTCGATACGGACCTCTTCGCGCCGCTGATCCGCGGGATCGAGGCGATCTCGGGGAAGAGCTATCGGGGCGGCATGGCCGAGGAGGACGCCCCCTTCCGCGTCATCGCCGACCATCTGCGTGCCGCGACGATGCTGATGGCCGACGGAGTCCTGCCGGCGAACACGGGGCGCGGCTACGTCCTTCGCCGGATCCTCCGCCGCGCCGCGCGCTACGGCCGCCGGCTCGGAATCGAGGGGCCCGAGCTCTGCGGGCTCGTCGAGCCGGTCTTCTCCGTCTTCGACGGGGTCTACTTCGGCGCGGAGCACGAAACCCTGAGGGGCGAGGTGAGGGAGCTCGTCCGCTCCGAGGAGCGGAGCTTCGCGAAGACGATGTCCGCCGGCGCCGACCGCGTGGGCGAGGCGATCAGCGAGGCGCGCCGGAAGGAAGAGACGGGCCTCTCCGGGAAGACCGTCTTCCGCTTCTACGACACGTACGGCATCCCGCTCGAGCTGATCGAGGAGCTCGCCCAGGACGAGGGGCTCTCCGTCGACCGGGGCGGCTTCGAGAAGGAGCTCGAGGAGGCGCGGGAGCGCTCGAAGGGGGCGTCGAAGTTCGAGGCCGACGACGCGCTCCTTCCGGAGGAGCTCGCCGAGCCGTCCTGGGAGACCGCGTTCCGCGGCTACCCCGAGGACGACTTCACGCTCCTCGAGGGGGCGAAGGCGCTCGGGCTCTTCTCCGTCGCCGGAGGCTCGCCGCGCCGCGTCGGCGCTCTCGAGACGGGCACCGAGGGGCTCCTCGTCACCGACCGCACCGTCTTCTACCCCGAGGGGGGCGGCCAGGTGACCGACACCGGCACGATCGCGTGGCCGGGCGGCCGCGCGGCGGTGACGTCGGCGCGGAAGTCGGCCAGCGGCCGCTTCGTCCAGCACCACGTGAAGGTCGAGGAGGGAACGCTCGCGGAGGGCGCGACGCTCGACCTCGAGGTCTCCGAGTGGACCCGCCGCCGGACGCAGGCGAACCACACCGGGACGCACCTCCTCCACGCCGCGCTCCGCAAGGTGCTCGGAGAGTCGGTCCGCCAGATGGGCTCCCTCGTCGCGCCCGACCGCCTCCGCTTCGACTACGCCGCCACGCGCGCCACGACGCCCGCCGAGCTCGCCGAGATCGAGCGCCTCGTCAACGAGCAGGTCCTCCGCGACACGCCGGTCGCGAAAGAGGTCACCTCCATGGACGAGGCGAAGGCGAAGGGCGCGATGATGTTCTTCGGGGAGAAGTATGGCGAGCGGGTCCGCGTCGTCGACATCCCCGGCTTCTCGACCGAGCTCTGCGGCGGCTGCCACGTCGGCCGCACGGGCGAGATCGGCGCCTTCAAGGTCCTCTCCGATCGCGGCCTCGCGGCCGGAGTCCGGCGGATCGAGGCGATCACTTCGCTCGGAGCCGTCGAGCGGCTGACGCGGGACGAGCACCTCCTCTCCGAGCTGTCCGAGACCGCCCAGGTTCCGGCCGAGGAGCTCCCCGGGAAGCTGCGGGAGGTCCTCGCGCGGCTGAAGGAGAGCGAGAAGGAGATCGCGAAGCTGAAGGTGCAGCTCGCCTCCGGGACCCGCGGCCCCGCCGGCGTCGAGGAAGAGGGGATCGTCGAGGTCTCGGGACTCAGGGTCCTCGCGCGGCGGGTCCCGTCCCTCCCCGCGAACGAGCTCCGGAATCTCGCCGACACGTTCCGCGGGAAGCTGAAGAGCGGCGTCGTCCTCCTCGGGACGGAAGCCGACGGGAAGGTGACGCTTCTCGCGGCCGTCACGGCGGACCTCGTCTCTCGCGTCTCCGCGGACGATTTGGCGAAGGCGATGGCGCCCGTCGTGGGCGGACGGGGAGGGGGGAAGCCCGACCTCGCCCAGGCGGGCGGCAAGGATCCCGAGAAGATCGAGGCTGCGCTCGCCGCGGGGGTCGCCCGGGCGAAGGAGAAGCTCGAAGCGTCGGCCTGAGCCGGCCTCCGGGCGGTATACTTCGCGGGAGATGCTGCGCCGGGCCGTGCTCTGTGTCGCCGCGGGGCTCTTCGTCTTCGCGGGCGAGGCGCTTTCGGACGTGAAGATGATCCGCCGCGCGGACGGCCGCGCCGTGATCTTCAACAGCATCGGCAGCGGCTGGAGGATCGGCGGACGCGCCCCATCGGACGCTTATCTCCTGGCCCGCCGCGACGCCGCGACCTCCTTCGACGACGTCATCCGGACCCACGCCGAGCGCGAGCGGGTGGACCCGCGCCTCGTCAAGAGCGTCATGCTCATCGAGTCGAACTTCAACCCCCGCGCGGTCTCCCGGAAGGGGGCCCGGGGGCTGATGCAGCTGATGCCGGGAACCGCTCGGCGGTATGGCGTGAGCAACTCCTTCGATCCGCACGACAACATCCGGGGCGGGACCGCCTACCTCTCCGACCTGCTCGGGATGTTCGACGGGGACCTCGTCCGGACCCTCGCCGCCTACAACGCGGGTGAGGGCGCGGTCCAGCGGTATCGGGGCGTGCCTCCCTATCCGGAGACGCAGGAGTACGTGCGACGGGCGATGCTCGTCTACGGGGGAAGCGCCACCGGTCTCCCCGTCCTCTCGGGCGGGTTCAAGGGTAAGTCGATCGCGCCGCACCGGACCGTCTCGTCGGCCCCGATCCGGCTCCACAGGGGAACGGAGGGTCTCGTCCTCTCGAACCAGGGGGATCCCCTCCGGAGCGGGCGCCCGGAGCCGATCCTGGGACGCGTGCCGGCGGGGCGATGAGCAGCCGCGCGTCCGAGACCGGCAGAAGCGCTCCCTTCTTCGATCACGGCCTCTTCCTCCTCCATCTGAACAGGGGCAAGGAAGACCTCCGGAAGGGCCTCTACGACGACGCCCGCCGTGAATTCGAGGAGGCCCGCCGCTTCCGGGCGACCGATCCGGAGGTCCTCTCGAACCTGGCGCTCGCGATGTTCCACCTCGGGCACCTCGACGACGCCGAGAGGATCACGCGGGGGCTCCTGGTCTCCCACGCCGATTCGGTCCCGCTCCTGTTCAACCTCGGCCTGATCCTCTTCAAGGCCGGCCGGGCGGAGGCGCGCGAGCCTCTCGAGCGCGTCCTCGCGCTCGCCCCGGGGCATCGGAAGGCGCATCTCACCGTCGGCCTCCTGCTCCAGAGGGAGGGTCGCCTGGCCGAGGCGAACCGCCATTTCGAGGCCGCAGGCTCCGAGCGCAAGGCAGGGTTCGACGGCGACGACACGATCACGCGGACCGCCCGGAGCGCCGCGTCGGGCCCGTCGGAGCCCGGGGCGTACGTCCCTTCGGTGAAGCCGGAGGCGTTCGACGACTCCCGGACCCGCCGGGAGCCGTCGACGCAGCCCATCCAGGCGCCGCAGCCCCCTCCGGAGGCGCCGCGCTCGGCGCCCGTTCCGCCCGCGGTAGCGCCCGTCGCCCCGCCGGTCCCGGCGCGGATTCTCGTCGGTGTCCCGGAGGGCGCGCAGGGGCCCCGCCCCACCTTCTCTCCGAGACCGGGCGGCGTCGTTGCCGTCGATCTCAGAGACGGGGCCTTCGTCCGGCGGACCGCGCTCGCGGGGCGGACGGGCGTCGCCGAGCTCGAGGCGGACGGGAGCCTCCCCGGGGCGCTTTCACGCTTCTTCGTCCACGGGACGGGAGCGGGAGGGGTCCTCCTCGTCGACCCACGGCGGAGCCTCCACCTCGTGTTCCTGCGCGGGGAGTTCCTCTCGGCCGATCCGGCCCGCCTGTTCGGCTTCGACGCCCGGCTGACCTATCGCGAGGACCCGGCGTTCGAGTTCCGCCGGCAGATCGCGCTCCCGTTCCTCAAGCTCTTCGGGTCCGGGGCCGTCGCCTTCTCGGTCGCGGCGGAGCCGGCCCGGCTCGAGGTCTCGCCCGAGACGCCCCTGACGCTCTCCTGCCGCTCCCTCCTCGCGTACGGTGGCGAGCTGACGGTCGACCTCGTCGAGGACTCCGACCCGCTCGCCGAGCTGGGCGGCGGGCCGGTCGTGACCGTGTCGGGCGCGGGCTGGGTCCTGATCGAGGCCTGAGGCCCTAAGGGGCCGGGAGCGCGGCGGACGGCGCGCCCTGCGCCGAGCGCTCCAGGGCCTCGGTCGTCTCGGAGAGGAGCTTCTCGACGACGGCCGCGTCCTCGTGCTCCGCGTAGACACGCAGGATCGGCTCGGTGCCGGAGAGTCGATGGAGGAGCCATCCGCGCCCGCCGAAGTGGAGCTTGACGCCGTCCATCGTCTCGACGCCGGTGACGGTGGCGCCGGCGCGCCGGGAAGGCGGAGCCGCCGTCAGCCCGTCGACGAACGAGCGGAGGACGGTCATCGGGAGGCGGACGTCGCGCCGACCGTAGGAGAACGACCCGTGCTCGCGGTCCTGCCTCTCGAGGAGCTCGCGAAACGAGCCGCCCGAATGCGCGATCGCCTCGAGGACGAGGAGGCCGGTGAGGACCCCGTCGCGCTCGGGGAGGAAGAACGAGACGCCGAGCCCTCCGGACTCCTCGCCGCCGATTCCGACCTCGCCCGAGAGCATCTTCTCGGCGATCCACTTGAAGCCGATCGGCGTGA
>ERZ795054.2518-NODE-2518-length-15304-cov-4.945111_pt1 | contig 15304 bp, 10 predicted proteins | sample MGYA00375138_ERZ795054 | MGnify/ENA primary metagenome ERZ795054 (study PRJEB30183, sample SAMN05720215) | anaerobic digester metagenome | isolation source: active sludge of municipal wastewater-treating anaerobic digesters | place: USA | collected 2014-12-23 ...
TGTCAGCTTTACAGTCGCTGTTCCACCGTTGCATAATACCGGTACTGTAACCGCCGCTGATCCTGTTATTATTGCCGGTTCTGTAACAGGAAGTGTACCAGTCACAGGTCCGCATCCGTTAGCATCAGTTATGCTCCATGAATACCCCGCTCCTGCCACTATTCCGTTGAATATCCCGGTCGTATTTGTAACTCCGTTGAAGGTATATGACAGGGGTGCTGTTCCTCCGCTTCCTGTCAGAGTAACTGTACCTGTGCCTCCGTTACATAAGATCGCGGTGGTAACCGATGCCGAACCTGTCAGTGCTGCCGGCTGCGTAACTCCCAGTGTCCCGGTAAACGGTCCGCAACTGTTAGCATCTGTTATGCTCCAGGAATAGGATGATCCGGCCGGGATGCCAGGAAAGACTCCCGTTGAATTCGTTACCCCGTTGAATGTATATGACAGCGGCGCTGTGCCTCCCGATCCTGTTATTGTCACTGTGGCGGTTCCTCCGAAACATTTTACAGGTGTTGTAACCAATGCTGATCCGGAAACAGCATCAGGTTGCAGGATGATGATCTTCTGAGTAAAAGGGCAGTTGTTTGCATCCCTCACATTGAGAGTATGAAGGCCGGCAGGGAGACCGGGAAAAGCACCCGAAGGCTGAAAAGCACTACTGTTAAGGCTGTATTCATAAGGAGAAGTACCTCCTGATCCGGCTGCGGTGATCACACCGGTAAATCCCCCGAAACAGGTTACATCAACCTTGTTGACCGACGCCACAAGTACCAGAGGCTGAGTGATATTGAAACCTAAATCAAGTGTACATAAAACAGCATCTCTTATCCTTACAAAATGAGGCCCCGGAGCTATATTTACAAAATTTCCTGACACCTGGTATGCTCCTCCGTCAAGAGAATATTCATAGGGAGCAACACCAGTTCCGGTTGCAGCAGCGGCAGAAACCATTCCGTTCGCTGCACCGTTGCATGTAATATCTGTAACTGATAAAATACTTCCGGCAAGATTATTTATGTTAACATCAACATAAGCTGAAGCTGAACACCCTGTAACCGTGCTTACTATCACAGTTACTTTTCCCGCAGGTACAGGGCTCCATCTTACTTTTACAAAATTATTTCCCGAACCTCCTCCGGTTACAAGACCTCCTGTAACTATCCATTCATATGCCTGATAGGGTACAGTAACAGTATATGTTTCTTCGGATCCCAGACAGGCATTCAGAACAGGATTGCTGAACACCGGTGGTGGCAGGAGATCAATGGATACTGAATCGGTTACAGTGGAAGAGCATGGCTGTCCCATCAGATTCGTTTTGCTGAGAGTCGCAGTCACCACTCCGAAGGTGACTCCCATGTTCCACTGGACATTTACCGAATTTGTATAAGGAGGAGACGACAGAATAGTGCCATTTGTCACCTGCCAGTCAAACGTTGCAACAGGATCGGGATTCACCGTATATGTGACTGTGGAACCTTCACAGGCTGTTGAACTTCTTCTTGTAATATTACTGTAAACAGGTCCTGTCTTTACAATGATCATCTCCGCAGTATCACTGCAGCCGTTACCGTCTGTTATAACGAGCCTTATAGTATAATTTCCGTCAGGAATATTATTATTGAAGAAAGGTGTGATCTTGGTGCTGGTATTGACGAATGTGACATAAGGGTAAACGGCTATTTCCTGTACAAAAGGATTTACTGCATCATCAAGACAATCCCAGAAATAGAAATAACTTCCGCTTCCTCCTGAAACATTTGAATTGAAGAGGGCATATGTTCCTGCGGCATCACAGTTGCTTAGCGAAACGCTGTTTATTTTCAGAGATGAATTGACGGTTATCCATACATCCTTCACAGCAATATTCCCGTGAGAATCCGCTGCTGTGAATGTTACCTTTTTACTCCCCTGATCCGGGCATGAAAAGCTTGTGGGTGTAACAGATAAAGTTACCGGACCGCAGTTATCATATGTTCCGTTGTCAATATCCGAAGCGCTGAGAGACCCTGTTCCATTGTTGTCCAGTAAAAGTGAGAATTCTCTTGTATTTATTACGGGTCGGGTAGTATCATGAACCGTCACCTGAGCAGTTGAAGTTGAAGAATTGCCGGAAGGATCCGTCCCTGTCAGCGCTACGGGTATCGTAAGGCCTACATCAGAACATGTAAAGATCGTTCTTCCGGGAATAAGTGTAAGAGAACAGTTATCAGATGAACCGTTATTTATATCTGATGAATTAAGTATTGCAGTTCCTGACTGGCTTATATACAGGTTGGCATTTTTTGTTACAACTACAGGCTTCTGGTTATCGACAACAATCACATTGAATTTGCAGGAATCTTTCTTTTCTGTTCCTGACCATGAATAGTATATAACCTGAGTAGTTCCCGCATTAAAAAAATCTCCCGGAGCAAAATTACTGGTCACCGTATTGCCGGGACAGGGAGTGATCATTGATGGAGGCAGCCATGTTACATTATTACCACAGGTATTTGGCTGAACGTTTACCACAATGTCCCCGGGACACCCGGTAAGAGCAGGGTTACATCCCTGTCCGTAAACAGTATTTTCCATACCTGACAGTCCGGGCAGCAAAAAAACCACAATCACAGGCAGATATCTGAACATCAGGTATGGTTTCTTCGTCAGCCGAAGTATTATTGCTTCACTTACTGATATGGTCCGGTGTGAAAAAATATCGGCCAGGTAACTAAAAATTGTTTTAAGAAACGAAATAACAGTTATACGTCTCATGTTGATCAGGTTCATTTTTATCGGATGTAACACCCAATATATCAAATAAATAAAAATATACTGCAGGCAATCTCATTGGATAAGCGGCAGAATTACAGGACTGACTTCTCATTAATCAAAGCGAATGTAAGAATTTTTTATTCACTTATTACATCAGATTCTCAGACTGTTTTCAACAAATTGAAATGATTTGTTAATATGTAGCCGGTATATGCAGATTTTTTTAGAAAAGTATTATCCGTGTGTGTTGTTTAAAATAATTTTTGGGAGAAAGAAAAATATGATATATTTGCAGTCACTTTTTCGGGCGATTAGCTCATCCCGTCCCGATAGCTATCGGGAGCTATCGGGAGGTTCAGAGCATCCCGACTGAAAAGTCGGGAGGGTCGGGGTTCTTTAATAATATTTCGGGCGATTAGCTCATCCCGTCCCGATAGCTATCGGGAGCTATCGGGAGGTTCAGAGCATCCCGACTTACCAGTCGGGAGGGTCGGGGGTTCTTTAAAAATATTTCGGGCGATTAGCTCAGTTGGTTCAGAGCATATGCCTTACAAGCATAGGGTCGGGGGTTCGACTCCCTCATCGCCCACAATGGTAATCAAGGAGTTACAAAAATGTAACTCCTTTTTTATTTGCCTTTTTGCATATTATTTGCATACATATCTAATCTATATAATACTCTGAATCAGTAATGTTGATAAATTAGAAACCCCCACTTTTTTACTTCCAGGGTTATCACTGCATTTGGGACTTAGTAACTTCAATTGTTTCCATGTTTCCGTGTTTCCACTTTTCATGTCATTGAAAATTTATCTTCAACGATAAAGAATTGCTTACTAATCTTAGTCTCGTTTTCTAAGTAATTACTCGCAGATTTAATCAATGAGATTTTTGCAAGTTCTATAATTTCATAAGTTTTAATTGTGTAATTTTTCTTAGAGATTTCAGTTTTATGTCCATCAATGTTTAGCAGGTAATCATCGACAGTATTTTTCACAATCCTATAAAGCATTTTATTAAACAATATATCAGCTTCATTTCTTTTATTAACAACACCTCCTGTGAGATGATAAGGACAGTCCTCCTTTTCTAACCCTCCGAACCAATCTAATTCCTCATCAAGTACTTTTTTTCTACTAATAAGAGTTTGTATATTATCCGTTCCCTCAATTAGGTCAGTACTTTCCCTCATTATTTGTAATCTTCGATTACCTTCAATTATTATTGCATTAAAGTGAGATATCCTTTTGGCTGATCGGATCTTAGTATTAATATCAGCCGTATTGTTCAATATATATTCTCTCTCTTCTTTGTCTTTCATTTCGGCAATCATTTCATTGCAAAATAAATTGATCTCTTTCCTGTTTGTTTCAAGCCATTTATATGAATCCCTATCTCTTTCATATAACTCTATATTTTTAACATGCTTTTCAATAATATCCCTTCTAAAAAGAAGCACATTAATATCATCGCCCTGCTTCATAAATTCAATATTTCTTTTTATGATCTGTACATTATTCGAATCCTCATAACCCGTGGGATTATATTGTTCAATAGGGCTAATCGAATCTGTTGGACTTGAATTTTTCTCTTTTATAATAATTAAAATAACAGCAAGAATTATTAAGATCGCAAATACAACTAATAGCTCCATTGAAAATTCATTTAATCGCCATTATAAATTTAATCCTTTAAATTCCATAGTGTGACTTTATTTTCAGGTATTCCCTATAATTCTGAAGCTGATATATAGAAATTGATTTTACTCATTATATTTTAAACTTATTTATGCCACAAAAGTTGCGGTTTAATCAAAGTTACGAAATCCCCAGGAATAGGATTAAAACAGTAAGCCCCGGGGTGCTTCCGAGGACTTACTTCTCGCTGCACTGGAAAATTGTGCCATACAACCCTGTTGCAAATCAAATTTAAGAAGGTAATTTCAAATATAAAAATATTTTGCTGCCATACTACCAGAAAACAGCATGACCATAAGCGCAATAAAAGACAAGTTTGTCTGAATTTACTGTCAAATAACAGCGTTTTTACTGTTTCCAGCACTATATATAAATAATAGACAATCTGTTACATCCAATTATAAGGCTTAATTTTGACCTGATAATTAACTTACAATTTACTGTAATTGGATATTTAACTTTAAGTGAGGTAATTAACGAACTGTTTATAGTCTATGTCCGGACTGAGGATATTGTTTCAATGTCTGAGAAAGCTCGGAATGAATTTGTCGATTGTGTAGAAGAATTATGACAGCAGTTGAAGAATTTTGTTTGCGAGTTACATGCTGACGTATAGCATTCACTGTTTTTAAGTAATTTTTTATAATTAATAAATTTTGCAAAAGAAGGCAAGAGCTTTCTCAGCACCTTTTATGGTCACAACAAATTTTGCAAGTACACTTTGAAGGTGGGTAGTGTCTTATTCCAACAGAAATTCCATCTTTTCTGTCAGCTCTTTTGTATATTTCATTAAACAATTCTATCTCATTTTTCTCAAGATATCTCCTGATAGCATAAGCACAGACATCAGCAATCTGTACCATATTTGTCAAACTAGAATTTACAAATAATGGCGTCTCAATTATCCTTTTTACACTTGTCCAAAGAGTTCCCTTTGACTGAAAATATTTCATTAAATCTGTGTGTTTTTTTGAGACCGTTTCATTATTGTCATAGATAATTAAACCGAAACAAGTGTTTTTGTCTAATTCAGGATTCTTTAATAGATTTTTTAAGAATTGCTCGAATCTAGAAACAATTTGTTCAAAGGCTTGTTCATCAATATTTTGTTGGGCTATATTCTGGTCCCATTTTAATTTATCAATACATTCAGCAAATAATCTCGCAAATCTCCAACCACCAATTGTTTTTGCAATTTCTTGAATAAAAGCCTGTCTTTCAGGTAGTGTAAGATGAATATAATCTTGAGTGTGCTGGTAATTTTTTTTAACTTGTTTATGACTCCCTTGTTTGGATGGATCTGTTAGTAATTCATGAAGCTTTGTTTTTCTATATGTTTCAATTTCACTTCTTCGCTTTTTTAAAGTCATTCTTTCAAATCCGGGGATTAGAGATTGTTCTCTATAATCTCTCAGTATCCAGGCAGTATGGATTTCTGTATTCTCTAAATTATGCTTCGCTTTTATTTGGGAGATATCATTTTCACATTTTGACCAATACCACACTGGGATTGAAAGCCCAACTAAAACAAAATGTGTAGAACTATCACTAAAGGAAGAAGTTCCAGATTCGTCGACGTAACAAAAATACATATTAATAAATTTCAAAAAAAAAGCGACTGGTGATGAAGATTTTATCCTCTCTATGAGACGCTATGCGACTCGTTCCAGACGCTATAACAAATGTAATAAACTTCCTTTATGATAAACAAATATTTTATCATGTTTTTTATTAATAAATAGTTAATTTTGATAAATTTAATCTAATTACGGGGCATTTAAATGTCAATATTAGCATTTTTTGTATGATTAAGGACGGCGGCATCAATGAAATAAGGGAAGGGGTTTCTAGCATTAATTTAGAACAATAAAACAGTGGTCTCCCTTCAAACCACTGTCAGAACCATAAAAGGTTCGCACTATTGAAACGTGAGTGCTCCCCTGCTAAGTTTGGCAGACTTCGGAGCGGGTATTTCCCAGAACATACGCATAATGAATCAGTCTAACCAGTTGGGACTTCCTCCGATATATTCTTTTACTAGCTACTTCGGCATAATCTTTAACTTACCGTCGTAATCTGCTTCATACGTAAGAAGCATGCTTAACTATAACATTATCTCCAATTTCTCCTGCTCCGGCATCTTACATGATATCCAAATCTGAGGTGCCTTCTCCGCAAGCTTGTACCCACATTCACTTTTTAGATAATAATAGTTCTGATTCACCGGTCGGCTGTTGTTCACAAATCATTTGCATGTCAGGTTTTCAATCACACCACCATCTATACATCTTCATCCACCACAATCTAAGATACCGGAATTTCGTTTATGCTATTTATTCCGAAAAGCTTGATAAATACTATATCGGTTTTACTGCTGATATTCAAGACCGTCTTGCTAAACATAACAGAAAATCAAATGGATTTTCCAATCGTGGAAGACCATGGGTATTAGTCTATTCTGAATCCTTTAATTCTAAAAGAGAGGCCATGGACAGAGAAACTCAGCTTAAGAACTGGAAGAACAGAGAAAGACTCGAAAAATTAATCAAAGTTGGTTCAGAGCATCCCGACTGAAAAGTCGGGAGGGTCGGGGGTTCGACTCCCTCATCGCCCACAAAAACCATAACCGGAAGATCTCGCTGATGTATTTCGTTTATGTTATTTATTCCGAAAAGCTTGATAAATACTATATCGGTTTTACTGCTGATATTCAAGACCGTCTTGCTAAACATAACAGAAAATCAAATGGATTTTCCAATCGTGGAAGACCATGGGTATTAGTCTATTCTGAATCCTTTAATTCTAAAAGAGAGGCCATGGACAGAGAAACTCAGCTTAAGAACTGGAAGAACAGAGAAAGACTCGAAAAATTAATCAAAGTTGGTTCAGAGCATCCCGACTGAAAAGTCGGGAGGGTCGTGTGTTCAACTCCCTTATTGCAGATAATTAAATATCAGAACTATCAGGTATTCTGAAAACAATTTCAATGAAAGTTTGTTTTACTAAAAAATTAAAAATGGAAACTGAATATAAAACCCGGATAACCAAAGACTTCAACGAAAAGTCGGTTATAGTATCAAGAGTTTTCGATGCACCGGCAGCAAAATTCTGGGAGGCTTTCACCACCGACAAACTGCTTGACCGTTGGTGGGGTCCGTTTCCATGGAGGGCTGAGACAAAAAGAATGAATTTTACTCCAGGAGGATACTGGCTGTATGCAATGGTAAGTCCTGAAAATGAAAAACATTGGGGACGAATGAACTATCTGGCTATTGACGAATATAAAAGGTTTGAATTAGAGGATGCATTTTGTGATGAGAACGGAAATCTGAACCATGAACTTCCGGCGTCAAATGGTTCTGTTGTTTTCAGCCAGACAAAAGATGGAACCAGAGTGGAATTCAAAACGGTTTACCCGACAGTATCAGATCTGGAGACATTAGTAAAAATGGGATTTGAAGAGGGTATTTCAATTAGCTTTGACCAGCTGGAACAATTGCTGAAAGAATGATCAGGTTCATGCCCACATTAAAATCATTAAATAGTAAATTCAAATCCTTTACCTGGACTTATCATTTTGGCTACAGGAGAAATCCATGTGATAATTCTCATTCACCTTTTATAATGCCCCGTCGATCCCGGATTTTTTTCTCTCCGCTTTATTAAGCGGTTTATACTTCACATTTTCAATTTTTAATACCACCGGATTCGGCCATTTATTGTTGGTATAAAGCCGGTGACCATTAACAGAGCTTATTACCAGTCCGATGGGTGTCTGGCTGAAATAGATCTTTGCGTCATATCCTGGCCGGTATTCAACCAGTTCGGATGAATACCCGAGAATGCTGATCTTTGTCTTTTCTGTTCCCGCTAATGTCGTGAAGACAAATTCTTTCCTCTCTGCATATTTCCATTCATCGCCACCGGGAATAAAAGCATATAGTGTATTGCCATTTTTTGCTCTTGTGAACCATACATCCCTTTCTTTGATTATTTCCCACGGCCGGATGTAATGAACAGCTTCACCATTCACCAGATGCCATAATGCAATTTCACGCAGAAGAGCTTGCTGCTCTATCTGGATCTCTCCATCCGGCTTTGGACCGATGTTCAGCAGAAGATTTCCTCCTTTTGCTCTTGTCTCAATAAGCATATTGATTATCTCGGTACCTGATTTATGAGGATCATTTGTAGGCTTGTACTGCCAGTCGGTTCCCATTGTAAAACAGGCTTCCCATGGTCCGGTGATTGGCTTGTCCGGCAGATTTTGTTCAGGAGTCTGCATCTGTCCCCGGGTTACAACCATATCAGGCTGTAATTCCCAGGCATATTGCTTCAGTCCTTCTTCAGGTCCGTCAAAGAAAAAGATATCAATCTTTCCGTAATTCGTGAGCAACTCCTTTAACTGGGCCTTATCATAAGCCATCAGTCCGGGATTATTTGCCGGATAATGCTGAGGATCCTGAAGACGCCCGACCGGAATTTTATTTCTGTGGAAATAGTAAAAATCCTCCGGCGAAAAGTATAAGCCTGTTGCGATACCCTGATTACGGAATGCATCAAGGACTTCTTTCAGGATATCCCTTCCGAAAGGAGTGTTCATAATATTGAAAGTCGTAGTTTTTGTATCCCACATACAGAAACCCGAATGATGCTTTGAAGTGAAAACAACATACTTCATTCCTGCAAGCTTTGCCAGAACCGCCCATTCCTCCGGGTCAAATTTCTTAGGATTGAATGTTTTGGGCAGGTCATTTTCAAACCTCCCGAGATAATCTTCCGAGGCTCCTGCCATGGAGTGACTGATAACAGCTCCAACCTGGGAATCCATGCTCCAGTGAATGAACATTCCAAATCCCATATCCATGAACCATTGCTCACGGTCGGGATTGTTGGCATTTTGCTGTCCGGAAAGAAGATTGCCTGTAAGGAATACAGAAAGAAAAAAACAAGATAGTTTCAGCTTCATATAAGAAAAATTTAATAGTCAGGAAGTAAAGATAATGTTTATCAGGAATGTCCCTGAAATTTGCATATAATTACAACTACGGGGATCCTGAATTCTTCACTTTCTGATACCTATTGTAACATTGGGCGAGAGAAATAAACATTCTGGTCCCGATATTTTAATTAACAGATTAAGAGCCTTTTTAATTGTATTTAGTAATTTATCATCTGAATAGCAGTAAAATGAGTTTGTGATTTCGAATTCCATTCCATTATTTTCAATCGTTTCCTTTAATTTCCTGAAATCAATAAGTCTTTCAGCCCAGCTTCCGGTGTAAGGATCGCAGGTATTTGTGGGATGATCCGGATGATATTCCGTTATGCCGCTTCCCAAATAACGGTTGACCATATTTTCAACATCTTCCTGTCTTAATCCCCGGCTTTCAGAAGCTAATTTCTTAATCTCATCTTCGCTTAAATCCAAATATTTTCGCCGTATGATCTTTTCGCGTTCTTCAAGGAATGATGTGCTGAAGAACGTATCATCAATCCTGACATTCCTTTCACATCCGTGGTATTCAGAAATAATGTGCTTTTTTTTCAGTTTTTGTTTAATTAACGGATTTTGTGAGTTTGCACCGGTCACAATGATCAGATTGAAATTGTCAAGCTTTGATATGAATTTTAACCAGCTATCCAGATCATAAATATGTTCAATGACATCGACAGAGCAGATCACGTCGGGATGTATTTTAAGTTCGTTCACCTTATCAACAAAAGCTCCAGCGTCACCGCAAATAAAATGATCTACAGAAATTCCGGTTTGTTTTGAAATTGTCTGTGCATCTATCAGAGACTTTTCATTAAAATCATTGTAAATAACAGTTTTAAAATCAAGCAGTCTGGCTGCAAGGGATAGTATCCCGCAACCTCCTCCATAATCGACAAAAACACTTTCCCCAACAGGTTTATTGACACTTTTCAAACATTTCTCCAAAACCTGAGAATAGAAAGAAATAAAGTATGATGAATTGCTGATATATCTCTTCAGGTATTGTCCTGAATAATCCGAAATATCCAAACCCTTATTATAAGCCTCGTTGAGTCTTGAAAACAGATCCTTTAATGCTTTACCGATCCTGTTCTTCATTTCCATTCCATCTGCTCCTCCCGGGCACAAGATTCAGAAAATAGTGTCATCCTCATACAATCCTATCATAGCGGCAGAAGGTAAAGATAAGTCATTTAAAAACAGCATTTTTCAGAATGATTGAATTCTTAATAAAATCTTGACTTTCAACCTTTATTATCAGGATGACCAGGATAGGGAAAGGCAGAGCAACCCAGACTGCAACATTCACTCTTGAATGAAATTGTAACTCTGTTCATGGTCTGGTTCTTCAAACAGCTCCGGCGGATATTCAAGAACACGAAAATTAGTCTTTGATGGTCAGGGTAATTATCAATTTGGCAGCGAAGCCGGTTTCAGCAGTATTGAAGGATTTTCATGTTTTTACTATCTTCGCCTTCTCAATTTCAAAAAATGAAAAAAATCAAAATTGCTATTCTGGGCGGAGGTAATATTGGTACATCACTTGCAAAGGGACTGGTCAGATCGGAACAATACAAAATTGAAGAAATAATTCTCGGTGAAAAGCGGGAATCGAGAATCTCATTTCTTAAGAATATCGGCTTTAATGTAACTGATGACAATACAGAAGCCATATCAGATACGGATATAATTATAATGGCTGTTAAACCACAGCAATTTGAGACACTCCGGGAAGAGATAAAGGACGGTATCAGCCCTCGTCATCTGCTCATTTCAACTATTACCGGTATAACGCACCGGGAGATTGAGAATGCATTCGGAGTTGTGCCAAATATGCGTATTATGCCAAATACGGCTGTTGAGATATGCGAATCGATGACGTGCATGTCGTTCAGGAACATGAAGCCTGAGCAGGAAAAAATGATCACTTCCATTTTTGAGAAAATGGGAAGAACTATAGTAATCCCTGAAGAACTGATAGATGCTGCCACAGTAACCGGATCATGCGGGATCGCATTTGCCCTCAGGTTCATGCGTGCAATGTCGCAGGGGGGAATTGAAATAGGATTCAATGCCGAAATGTCTCAGCAAATTGTGGCACAAACTGTACTTGGGGCAGCCAGGATGATACTTCTGACTTCAGGTCATCCTGAAAGTGAAATTGACAAAGTAACAACACCTCAGGGGATTACCATATCAGGCTTAAATGAGATGGAACACCAGGGATTCAGCTCTGCAGTAATCAAAGGACTGACAACTTCATTCGGCAAGCTCGGTAATCTCGCTGCCAGATCCCGTAAGTAATTCCTTTATACCGCATTCAACAAACGAATCTGCAATATAAAGACTGCGCAAGCCGTTTTACGGTCCCTTGTTCAAAATCCTATTGCACGCTGATTGATTTAGTAATGGCATTTTTTAAAAATCTTTGGAACCAATTCTCGTGAAGTTCACCAGACCTGGTCCAGTGGACATCTGGTATATCCCAGTCTATAAAAGCACTTATTATGAAAACTAATAATACGATATGGATACAGCCAACCGCCATTGCCTCCAACTTTAGTCTCCCGTTCTCCTCATCACTCTCTTGCCCCATCCATTTCCAATATATTGAAGAATATGAATTAGCAATCTGGAAAAGTGAGGCTAAAATCCCGGGTAATTAACCCTGCAGTACTTGATCAGCTTTGGACCGAAATTGATCTCAAGTGAAACGATCCCCAGCGGGGTCATACCTATACAGAACGGATGTCCGTTCCTGTCCTTGAAATAGAACATTACATATCCAGATTCATAAAAGATCAGATCTCCACTTTGCGGATTGTCAGTTTCAGGAAGTAATTCCGGCAATCTATAACGTTGTGATGCATCGATTTTTAAAAGATTGTGTTTGTTAAGCAGGTATGCAGCGAAGCTTGGGGAATCGAAACCAACTTCCGGGGAATAACCACCAAGTTTCCATCCGACACCTGAATGCTTCATATCAAAAATATCTTCAATAATATATCCCGACTTTAAGTTTACGCTGGTAATTAACAATTTAGAATTACCCCAATTAAGTTGAAATCTGTTCCGGTCAAAAACTGTTGTCTCTCTGATCCTTGTTTCCAGTTCATTTACATTTCGTTCCAGATCCTGAATATTTTTTTCAAGATTGGCTACAGTCTTTTCAAGTTCAGCTTTCTTTTCAATAAGAGGTTTTATCTTCAGGCCTACGATCAGGATAATTGCAACTGTGATGATTGCGATCAGAAGCTGGGCTGCAATAAGTATTGGCAGAGTCCTTCTACTCTTTTTCTGAATTATCTTATTATCCGTCATTTAGATGCTCCTCCGACAAGAGATATTTTAATTATTCTGTAAAGAATAAATCCTAATCCAAGAAGTCCTCCTCCGAATCCTGCAGTCTGCACACCTCCCAGAGTCGCGGGAGAGAATTTACCATTCAGTACACCCAATACGGTACCCAGAACAAGGATGACAAGGCACAGGCAGACCGAACCGGTTGTTATCAGCATTGCATAATCCCGGGGAGATCCCCATTTCTGGTTTTCATCTGCCGGATCAGCAATAAATGCAAATTTCGCTGAATTTTCATTTATCGTTTTCAGCTTTGGCGTATCCTGCTCATTAAGATTTTTAAGGTCAATCTGGTTACATCCCAGCTCAAATGCAGTTTTAATATCCCTTCCGTCACCCAGTGCTCCGTAGAATGCTTCGGAAAAGCTTATGGCAGCTTCATCACCTATTGCACCCGACATTCCAACAACGCAGTTTATGTGCTGTGCAATGGCTTCTGCCTGTACTTCAGAATAACATGCATTCAAAACAACACATTGTATGTTATCCTTAAGAAGGGAAAAAAGTCTGCTTAGGGCAGATGCGGTAACAGGTTTGCTGTTTCCATCACTGTCTTCAAGTATGATCTCGCTGAATTCGCTGCCGTGACCGCTGAAATGGACAATATCAGGCTTATATCTTAATAACAGGCGCTGCAGATCGGACACCCGAACTGCCCACTGCTGTTCCAGTTCAAAACTGTCCCGGAACCTTGATTGTTGTAAAGCAGCGTCTATTTGCCTTACCTCCTGATCAAGCCGGAGCTGATCCGTTTTTCCTGGATTCGTTGCAAGAACAAGTATCTTTACAGACCTGACCATATCATTGTCCTTCTCAACAATCAAAGTTACACCATAACTTGAATCAAGTCAAATTTATTTTATCCCGGAAAGCTCAATAAAAAATCTACGTATTATAATACGTATTAAAAAACGTATTAAAAAACGTAGATAAATAAAATATTTACTGTTAATTTAAATTGACCCACAGAAAAATATGTTGTAAATTGCTTTTTAATAAAAGCTGACAAAGGTATATGCATCGACTATCAGGCTGTACGGGGAAAATAATCAGAAAGGCTTGCAATTTTAACAGCAAGCTGTTGTTGTTTTTGAACTTTTTGTTGATATTTTCATCCATTCTGCCTGCTCAGGACAAATTCCGGGTTTTTCCATATTTACAGAACCCTGATAATGATGCTATTACAATTATTTGGTTTTCGGAAGAGAACTCTCCTGGACTGCTTTCCTGGTGGGAAAAGGGTACAGGTACAAAAAATCATGTTAATTCCACTCCCGAACCGGCTGAGGCACTTGAATATTCATTATGGGAAGATACTACATTCTTTGCAGGACAGGCTCCGTCAGCACCATTCCGTCACCGGGTAAGAATTGAGAATCTTAATCCGTCTTCAAGTTATGAATATAAAGTGACTCAGGGGACTGAAACATTCAGTTCATCCTTTCATACTGCGCCGGAAGGCAATGCTCCCGGAAGATTTATTGTTTACGGAGATTCGGAAACAGAACCTGAATCAACAGGGAAATTTACGACCTGGGTTGACCCGGTTAATGACAGTGTCAGGATATATCTGACAGATCAGACCCTGGGTTATAAAAACAACCTTGAAGTGATCAGATCACGTGAACCCGACCTTGTTTTTATTGCCGGCGATCTTGTGGAAACAGGTGGGGAACAACGTGACTGGGATGAGTTCTGGCGTCATAATACGGGCAGCAGCAGCGAACTGAGTCTGGCTGGTAAAATTCCGTTAATGGCAGCTTTGGGTAATCATGAATATTATGAAGGATCACGACTGGATGGATATAATCAGCCGGGATCTGAAAGAGCTGTAAGAAAATTCCTTACATACTTTGAATCACCTTCAAATAACTCGTCTGTTGCTGAACATGAAGGCCGGTACTATTGTCTGAAATACGGCCCGGCAACATTTATTGTACTCGATGTATGCAATAATGGTCCGAACAAATCAAATGATGATACAAATTTCTATCTGCTGGGTGAAAATGATCAGGACGGAGGTAAAGCACCCGATTTTGGTCCGGGATCAGAGCAGTATTTATGGCTTGAAGAAAGACTTCGGGAAGCCCAGCTTCATAGCATGTTCACTTTTTTGATCTTCCATCATTCCCCCTATTCTTCAGGCCCCCATGGATATCCCCCAGGTGAAGCTGAAAATACTGACAAACAGTCCGGATATCCCGTTCGTCTTCTTACCCCCCTTTTTATGCAATATGGTGTGGATGCGGTTATCTCTGCCCATGACGAAATGTGGGAGAGATCGGCTATTATGGGTACTGAAAGAAGACCAGATAACAGTGAAAGATCACATTTAATTCATTTCTATGATGTCGGACAGGGTGGAGACGGACTGAGAGAACCCGAGAAAGCGCTTGATAATCCAAATCAGCAGTTCCTGGTGCATAATGATGTACCGGAATTATGGGAAAACGGTATTCTTAAAGCCGGCGGTAAACATTATGGTCATCTT
>ERZ795054.2524-NODE-2524-length-15283-cov-4.110848_pt1 | contig 15283 bp, 8 predicted proteins | sample MGYA00375138_ERZ795054 | MGnify/ENA primary metagenome ERZ795054 (study PRJEB30183, sample SAMN05720215) | anaerobic digester metagenome | isolation source: active sludge of municipal wastewater-treating anaerobic digesters | place: USA | collected 2014-12-23 ...
CGCCGATGGTACTGCAGAGCAAAATGTGGGAGAGTAGGTCGCCGCCGACTTTACAGATAAAGCCCCGATTGGAAACAGTCGGGGCTTTTTTGTCATATATTATCCGTATCCGGAGTCATTCAGTATTTTATTACCTGCTCCGTCCAGGTCGGACCCCTGATGGAAAAAATCCCTCCCTCATAACTTACTGGCTCAATACCCATCTGAGGCATCGTTTCCCATAAAAGCAGGCTGGGACAATAGGGATATGGACGCTTTTCGTACATGAGGTAATGACATGAAGTCCAAAGCTTTCCGTCAGGTCCCTCAAACAGGGCATTGTGACCGGTCTCACAATATGGATCTTCAGTATCCTGGAATTCCAGGTCTGAATATCCCCCGCTGATCGCCAGCTCCGGACGGTATGCCTTTTTGCGGGTGCCGAAAATCGGGTCTCGTGAAACCAGCTCCCATGGCCCAAGTGGCGATGAGGATTTTAAAAGCCCTACCTCATATCCTCGTGTCCATGAGGAAAAAAACATGAAATATGTCCCCTCTCTTTTTATTACATAGGGGCCTTCTATGCCTCCGACCATCCAGTCCGGATAACCCGGCTCCCTTTTATCCAGGAATTTCTGAACATTACCCGTTATCCGGCCTGATGGCAGATCGATTTTTGCCTGAAAGAGTCCGTTACCGCTGCAGTAGAGATACGTCTGACCATCACTGTCTTCAAACAGTGTTGCATCATTGTTGTACTGGGGGGTAAGCGGCCCGTTGACAAGACTGTACGGCCCCGTGACGCTGTCAGATACGAAAAGCCAGATGCTATGTGTGCTCATCCCCTTCGGATCTTCTTCGGTGACCCTTCCACTGTTAACCGTCAGCCAGTATCTGTTTTGTATATAATGGATTTCCGGTGCCCAGAACCGGCCATTATATGGACAGCCGGCAGGCAGCCTGGATGCGTCTATAAGCCATGAATGCTGCTTCCAGTTGATGAGATCATCGGAAACAAGAAGCCTGACACCCGGGTTATGCCCTGTCCATACCGGATTGGAAGTTCCCGTGCAAAACCACCTGTTGCCAACCTTTATTATATAGTGATCCCTCATTGATATGCCGGTATCCCTGGTGACAGGATTGGTATAGCGGAATTCATAATGATTTACACCTTCATCCGTCAGGTTTTCGACCGGAATCACCTGTGCCGGGCACGAAGCCGCCAGGAATGTCAGAATGCAAAACAGCACTAATCTGCATTTTGAAGTTTTCATATTGATAATGTGTAAGTTAATTTTAACTGCATTTTATCAGGTCAACTTCAGCCGGAATATCACTTTCTGATTACAGACCCGGTGTTAAAGTCATAATTCCTCTCACCGTCTCTTCAATCGAAGCAATGGAAACCATCCTGCCCGGGCAATCGGTTAAATCTCCACCCCCGGTCCTTGTCATCAACGCAACAGACAGTGCCCTCTTCAAGGAGGGTGGTAATTCCAGTTAAATGTAATAAATGTTTGCCACAGTAGGTGAAATATATTTACTATGAAATCGGTTGCATTTTTTAAAAAATTTATTATATTTACCATGTTGTAGACCATTTTCCAAAGAAAGAGTTTTAGGGTTTTGTTTGAAATGTGGCAGTATATGGATTGTGCCAAGGCTTTACTGGGGATCTGTCACTGAGGTAAGAAGGATGATTATTGATAGTTTGACCTTAATAATAATACATCAGACAAATTACCAGCCATGCGAACAAATGAAAATTCCTCGTGAAGCAGGGATGTTAGATCCTGAATGATCAGGGGGGAGACTTAAATAAGTCAGTCCCGCATAAAACCCAGAAATTTAACCTTAAAACCAAAATCGTATGATTAAAAATCCATTAACTCCGGGTATTTTAAAAAAGTACTTTGGAAAACTACTTTTGAGCTTTACGCTCATTGCAATGCTGATTCCTGCCAATACAGGGACGGCATTTGCCTCAGGATCCAATCCTGAAGGACTGAACCTGACTCAGCAGAGAGTCGTTACAGGACAGGTCACTGAGAGCGATGGCAATCCGTTGCCAGGAGTGACTGTCATGGAAAAGGGCACTAACAATGGAAGCCTTTCAGATGCGAACGGCCAGTACAGAATAGCGGTGTCGACAGCCAATCCTGTGCTTGTATTCTCATTTGTCGGATACACATCACAGGAAGTTGCTGTCGGATCACGGGCAGTTGTCAATGTGACCCTGGCAGCGAGTGACATAGGCCTTGAAGAAATTGTAGTTATTGGTTATGGAACAGCTAAGAAAAGCAATGTTACAGGATCAGTGGCATCAATGGGTGGTGAGGCAATCAGGGATGTGCCGTCGGCAAACATCTCACAGGCTCTTCAGGGGCGTGTCTCAGGTGTTGATATGTCACAGGTATCCACCAAGCCGGGAGCAGCAATGCAGATAAGGGTTCGTGGTACCCGTTCACTGAATGCCAGCAATGACCCATTGATTGTTATAGACGGGATACCATTTGCAGGGTCAATTGGTGACATTAGCCCCAGCGCAATCAAGAGTATAGATATTCTTAAAGATGCTTCTTCAACAGCAATATATGGTTCGCGCGGTGCAAATGGTGTAATTCTGATTACCACCAGCAAGGGCTATGCCGGTCAACAGGCACGGATAAGCCTCGACAGCTATGTCGGAATGAAGCAGGTGTTTGCCAAATACCCAATGATGAACGGACCTGAATTTGTTGCGCTGCGCGCAGCCGCAAACCAGTACACAAACACACTGGATGAATCCAATGATGTGAATACTGATTGGCAGGACCTGCTGTACAGGACCGGGATGGTGACAAGCCATGATCTAGGTATCACCGGTGGGACACAGACTGGCAACTATAATTTCGGAGTAGGATACTACAGGGACGAAGCCGTCGTCCCCCTTCAGGATTATACACGTTATTCGATCCGGAGTTCACTTGATCAGGGGATCGGGAAATATTTACGTTTCGGTATCAGCACAAATACAAATTACTCAGTTACCAATGGGAATAACCTCGGAGCAGTTGGTTTGGCCCTCGATCATTCACCTATAGCCAACATCTACAACGAAGACGGCTCTCTGAAACAAAGATTCATGCAGGCCACTTCGGGTGCTCAGTGGGTATCGACAAGAGAAGTATTGGAAGGTTTAGGCGATAAGTATATTGATCAGAACAGGGCGTTCGGAACCTATAACGCACTCTATGGTGAAGTGAAAATACCCGGGATAGAGGGTCTTAAGTATCGCGTTAACCTGGGTCTGAACTACCGACAGAGTAACAACGGAAGCTATACAGGGGTAGGAGTTTTCAGCGGCACACCATCTAATAACTCCACTGCTTCAATCAGCAACTCACATACGATTAACTGGGCAGTTGAGAACCTGCTGACATATGATAAAACCTTTGCGGGCAAGCATCAGGTGAATGCAGTGGCAATGTTCTCAGCTGAGCAATCAATGTATAACTCTTCATCTGTCTCGACAAAGGATATTCCCATCGATGCCTTCCAATTCTACAATCTGGGACAGGCAACAGCGGACAAAACAGTCAATCCTTCATACCAAAGCTATGAACTGACAGGCTTGCTTTCATACATGGGCCGGGTAATGTATTCATACGACAGCCGTTATATGGTAAGTGTTGCCGCCCGTACTGATGGTTCATCAAGGCTGGCTCCCGGGCAAAAGTGGCATACCTATCCTGCCGTGTCGGTTGGATGGAATATTGCAAATGAGCAATTCATGAAGGGCATCAGCCAGATAAACCTTCTGAAATTGAGGTTGGGTTACGGTGAGACTTCCAACCAGTCCGTTGCTCCTTACAAAACCCTTGGTCTGTTGAACACCAGACCCTATAATTTCGGAACAGTATATTCTATGGGGATGTATGTTTCAGAACTGCCCAACCCTACTTTAGGATGGGAATTCTCAAAAACATATAATATTGGTCTGGACTTCGGATTCCTGAAGAATCGTCTGTCAGGGACTATTGAGTATTACGCAATGTATACCCATGATGTTATTCTTAGTGTCGGGCTACCTGCCACCTCGGGCGTGGGAAGCTATATGGCCAATATTGGCAAGACTGAAAATAAAGGTCTTGAGTATTCAATTGACGGTGTGATAATAGACAACCCTAACGGATGGACATGGGAAGCAGGGGTGAACCTGTACGCAAATCGCAACAAGCTTGTTGAGCTTGCTTCGGGTCAGTTAAAGGATGAAACCAACTGGTGGTTTGTAGGCCATCCGATTGATGTTATCTATGATTATGAGAATATTGGTATCTGGCAGGAGGATGATCCATACTTTAATATCCTTGAACCGGGAGGCAATAGAGGTATGATAAAGGTAAAATATACCGGTGATTACCTTAACGATGGTACCACTCCTGCAAGAGCAATTACAGCTGCTGACAGGCAAATAATTGAAATGGAGCCTGTTTTTATGGGAGGCTTCAATACCCGTCTGGCTTATAAAGGAATAGACCTCTCCATTATTGGTACCTTCAAGAATGGCGGTATTCTCAACAGCGTTCTGTACGGATCCGGAAGCTACCTGAACAACCTGAACACAAGATCGGGCAATAACGTAAGGATAGACTACTGGACCCCGGATAACACAGATGCCAAGTATCCCAAACCAAACGGTGTTGGTGGCGACAATCCAAAATATGGAAGCACAATGGGTTACTTTGATGCATCATATTTGAAGGTGCGGACAATTACACTCGGGTACTATCTGGATAGTAATGAGTGGGTTAAAAGAGCTGGATTCAAGACACTCAGGGTATATGCAACCGTACAGAACCCGTTTGTATTGTTCTCTCCGTATACGAAGGAATCCGGGATGGATCCCGAGACCAATTCGTACGGTAATGAAAATGCTGCAGTGCCCTTGTCCGGATCTCTCAGAAGGCTGCTGACCATAGGCACAAACACGCCTGCAACACGCAATTACATGATCGGTATCAATATGACATTTTAAAAAAGAACAGTAATGAAACGTAAACTGATAAATTCTGTTTTAGGAACAGCCATCGCGTTGCTCCTGTTTGCGTCGTGCTCTGATATACTGGAGGAGCAGCCACGTGCTATATATACACCTGAGACTTTCAAAACCCCTGAGGGCGTTATGGGAGGTTTAACTGCTGAATACGCCACACTTAGACGTTTATGGGGCGATGCATACTTTTACAGTAATGGCCTGACCGGCACCGATGAGGCAACCTGGGCTGCCAGCGGAGGTACAGGTAACTTTAAGATCATGGACCTTTCCGGGGCAGGCGGGCCTATCACTCCCAGCGCCTCAGATGCAGGCGGACTTTGGGCTAATGCATTCCCTGCAATAAACACCGCAAATGGTATCATTGAAAATGCTACCGCCGTAGGCACAATTTCCGATGCACTGATTGCTGAAGCAAGGTTCTTCCGTGCATTCCACTATTTCTATCTTGTACAAACCTTTGGAGGGGTGCCTCTTGACTTTGGCTCTGGTGAACTGGCGTTCAACATCTCACCGGTCAGAACATCAGTGCGCAATACTGTTCCTGAAGTCTACACCAAAGCCATATTTCCCGACCTGCTGGCAGCAGTGGAAAATTTGCCGGCCACCGGACGTTTAACAGGTGCTTTAACCAAAACAGCTGCACGTCTTTACCTGTCAAAAGCTTACCTGACATATGCATGGTGGCTTGAAAACCCCAATAATATTCCTACATATCCAGATTGTCCACGTACTGACCCTGACGGTCATAATGCCGCATGGTATTATCAGGAGGCCTATAACGTCGCAACCGCTGCCATTGATGATCCCGGACCTTTCGGATTGCTGCCTTATTTCTACGATGTCAACCTGGGATCAAACGACCGTAACAAGGAAATAGTGCTGTATGCTGACCGTACCCAGGCAAGTGACTACTGGAATGACGCGAGCCTTTCTTATGCCTCAGGTGGTGGCGCTGATAATTTTGCATGCTGGATGATGACATGGAACTACACAACCATGACAAGCTCAAAGACACCATGGGCTTCTCCGTCGACTGTAAACTCTGTTCAGCGTGAAGCAGAACAGCATCTGGGACGTCCATGGACTCGTATGGCTCCTCCTATCGAAGTATTCACAAATACATTTGCCGACAAAACAAATGATTCCCGCTATGACGGGACCTTTGTAACCGTTTATCGTGGCAACTGGAATAAAGGCGGCGTTTCAAATGCTTTTCTGTATAATGCAAATGATATGTTGGTTTATCCTGGTGACCCGATACTGACATTCCTTGACAGCGATCCGGGTGGCATCGATTACTCTAATTCGCTTTATAAAAGCAATATCGGAGCAGGTATATTACCGGGAAGAGCAGATTATGTAATTGCTCCCAACGCAATAAGCAGGCTTGTACATCCGGGTTGCGGGTATAAGATTGGAACTTACCGTACTGACAACGGAGTCGGTCTGGGACAACCTAACGGAAGCATTACGCGTCCTTTCCCGATTGCCAAGTTTTCGGAGCTCTACTTAATAGCTGCTGAAGCTGCGGTTAAGGGAGCAACCACCGTAACGGGGAAAACAGCATTGGATTTGATCAATGTTATTCGGGCCCGTGCCGGGAAATGGCGCTGGAACAATAATGGCAGTGCCCCAAAAATTGAGGACCATAGCGCAGATATGATTGCTGCCACACCGGCAACCATAACTGTAGATTATGTTCTGGCTGAGCGTTCACGTGAATTTTATGGCGAAGGTGTTCGGTGGTATGACCTTGTACGTACACAGAAATGGGGAACTATAGCCCATACTTATACAATTTGTGGCCCTACTCTTGGAGACCACACACCTGTTACTGTAACCCGTACAATTGAGAATTATCACTACCTGCGCCCCATCCCTCAAAGTCAGTTGGATGGGCTGGAGATGAGCGCTGCTGAAAAGGCAGCTTATCAGAACCCCGGATATTGATCACCTGTAAAGGATGAGAATGTTCAGATCTGTAAAACCAACGACTGATTTTGTTCAAATATATGGTTAGAGGGTTTAATTAGGGTTGGTTCATGTAAAAGTGTCCGTGGCGTCGCCCACGGGCACTTTTTACCTAATTTCGCCTCCGTTTTATATCAGAGCCTGCCGCCAGGGCAGGTAAGGCTTATTGTTATTGATAATTGAAATGACTGAGATACTTGAAAGAATCTCAACTTGCGTGGAATTCGGTAAGGTTGACATCAAATCACCATACCCTCCAGCAATGAAGGGACAGGAGGGGGCTTTTGAGCTCACAAGGCATGCCCTTGATGAGGGTGTCAGCCCGGGAGATATTCTCGAGGAAGCGCTGATACCGGCAATGTCAAGGGTGGGGCAGAAGTTTTCACGAAACGAAATATTTGTGCCTCAGATGCTGATGGCTGCCAAGGCTATGAGCAGCTCAATGACCCATATAAAACCCTTTTACCTCTCCGGCGAGACAAAGAGAAGGGGAACATTCATCATCGGTACCGTCAGGGGAGACCTGCATGACATAGGCAAGAATCTCGTCTCTATGATGATAGAAGGTGCCGGCTGGGAGATTGTTGATCTTGGAGTGGATGTCAGCACAGAACATTTCATCGAGGCAGTCGAACAGCACCCGGGAGCCGTCATCGGTCTCTCTGCCCTGCTTACCACTACCATGGAAAACATGAGAAAGAGCACAGCTGATCTGCGGCAGAGATTTCCGGACCTGAAAATACTTGTGGGAGGAGCTCCGGTGACGGAAGAGTTCTGCAGGAAAATAGGGGCAGATTTCTATTCGCCTGATCCCCAGGGGGCAGTGGAATACCTGAAAACACTGGCCTGATTTAAGGATTTATTTGTTATTTCGCTCTGCGGTACCCGCGGGTGATACATTTATGGAATGCCCTCAAAATATTCGTACCGGCGGCAGCATGCTGTTTGCCTTTAAATGAAAATGACTGTAAATGAAGACTATACTTAAAGGAGTAACAAAGGAGGTTGTTATTGACACCGATGGCCCTGTTGTCATCATAGGGGAATGCATAAATCCTACCAGGAGGAAAAAGCTGGTTTCCACCCTTCAGGCCCGTGATTTCAGCTACATGCTGGAGCTTGCAAAATCACAGATTGCAGCAATGGCTGACGTCCTTGATGTGAATGTCGGGTATCCCGGGGTGGATGACGCGGAGCTGCTTCCGCAGGCGGTGATTGCTTTGCAGGAAAGCTTCGACATACCGTTGTGCCTTGATTCACCCAATCCGAAGGCTATAGAGGCAGCCCTGAAAGTGGCCAGGGGAAAGTGCCTGATTAATTCCGTCAATGCCGAAGAGGCGTCACTGCAGAGACTGCTGCCTATAGCCAGGGAGTACGGGGCGGCTATCATCGGTCTGGTGCTTGACGATGACGGAATCACCCATGATCCGGAGAAGCGTCTGAAAATTGCCGAAAAGATTATTGAAAGAGCAGTCCGCATCGGGATCAATGAGGCAGATGTTATTATTGACCCGATGGCAATGGCTGTCAGCGCAGATCCCAATGCCTGCCGGGTGACCCTTGAAACTATCAGGCTGGTACACGGGAGACTCGGCCACAACATAACACAGGGCGCCAGCAACATCTCCTTCGGACTTCCCAACCGCGAGAACATCAACAATGCCTTCATGGCTATGTCAATAATGTACGGTCTGACCTGCCCGATAGCCAATCCGGATAAGATAACAGGCCTCGTAAGGGCTGCTGATCTTGTCCTGGGCAGGGATGATTATGCAATAAGGTTCATTGAGCACTACCAGTCGACTCAGCCTTCCTGATGAGGGTAAGTTATCCATACAGAGAACTTATTCCCGGTATAGATGCCCTGGCCGGGATAATGGGCTACCTGCCTGGAACAGCACCAGAACCAGTGACCGATCTTATCGCCGAGTTATCCGAAGAGCTTCTGATGACCGGTGAAGCCAGGGCGGAGTATATCATCTTCGATAACATAAGGCTTGATCCGGTCAGTAGAACCATTGAGGTTGGTGGAACCAACTTCAGTGTTAAGCCAATTGTGTTCAGCCAGCTAAGGCATGCCGAAGGTGCAGCGCTCTTCATCTGCACAGCCGGGCCGGAGGTTGGCGGGCGCAGCCGGCGGAGCATGAAGGAGGGCGACCTGCTCCGCGGCTATGTATATGATGTGTTAGGCTCGGAGATTGCAGAGGGTGCCACGGATAAAATGCAGGAGGCACTAAGAGCAGAGGCCGCATTATCCGGCATGAAGATCACAAACAGGTTCAGTCCCGGTTACTGCGGATGGGATGTTGCGGAGCAGCATAAGCTCTTCAGTTTCTTCCCGGACAACTATTGCGGAATAACTCTAACCGATTCTGCCCTAATGAATCCCGTGAAATCAGTCAGCGGGATTATCGGCATTGGGCAGAAGGTTAAGTACGAACCTTACCAGTGCCGCAGATGCGATGATAAACACTGCATCTACCGGGGAAAAAGTCTGAAGGTCTGAAGGTCTGAAAGTCCGAGGGTCTCCAGTCTTCAGGTAATCAGTAATTTATCATATTTTCACTATTGCCTATTGCCGACTGCCTATTGCCTGATCTGTCCTGAATGGTGCTGCCGGCAATCCCCCTTTGTTGTAGAGATTGGCTCCGACCGGATTGTCAGCCCATGCATATCTGACCGCAACCGGTTTTTTTACTTTCCTGTTCTTCACAATCACCTGGTCACCTTTTATTCTTGCCTTCGCCCACACGAACTGCATATCCTCGCCGGCGATGGCGAAATGGCCAGGCCTCCTGCTGCCCCGAGCAATCAGTCCTGATCCGGTATTGTCAAACGAGATAAATATCCTGCGTCCCTTTATTTTCATTGACCTGAACGTGGGTCCGGAGGAAACCACTTCGTTGTCCCTGTAAGCTACTTTCCTGGCAGCAAGTGCCAGCCTTATGCCTACATCCTTCTTGTTCAACGGGTGAATATCATTCCATTCGCCAATGTCATATGTGACAACCAACCCTGTTGCCGGCAGTTTAAGCGCCTCTGCCTGTGCCTCCCTGAAAAGAGCCCAGCCGCTGTCATAAGGAGTCTCCCTTGCCTCCATATAGTTAGGCAGCTGGACCACCAGGAACGGCACATCGCCCTGACCAAGGTTGTATCTCCAGTCGCGGATCAGCGCCGGGAGGAGGCTTTTGTACTCTTCCGGTCTCCCGGCATTGGATTCGCCCTGGTACCACAGAATGCCTTTTATGCTGTAATTGAGCAACGGAGCCAGCATCGCGTTGTAAAGACCTGATGGCTTGTAGCCGAAGAAAGTCTGGCCTCTCAACGGTGGCATTACAGCCCCCACTTTGTAATTCCACTCCCCCTCGAGGCTGATCTTGAAGTCACCGGCAGTCAGTTCATACGTTTTGTCAGGTACGAAACCACCGTCACCGATATTGCTGATCACCCTGACTGTAAGAATGTTTTTTCCCTCTTTTAGAATTCCCTCAGGGACCTTATACCATCTCGGGGGGTACTGGTAGGATATTGTGCCGATAAACGTGCCATTCAGAAATGCAGAATCCGCATCCACGATCCTCCCAAGGTTAACTGAGGCCGGCTTGCCGGCAACAGATGCAGGTATATCGATCTCTTTTCTGAACCATACAACTCCGTTGATGCCTTTCAGGGGTGTTTTTGACCAATATCCCGGAACGGAAATGTTGCTCCAGTCGTCAGTGTTCAGGTTCTCATCATACCATCTTACTCCCGGCATCCGGTAACCGGTGTCTGCCTTCTGAAGGTTGTTGTACCACTCAGCAATCCGCTGGCGGTCTTCCTTTTCAATATTGCTTATATAGGATTCTTCATTCAGTTTCCTCAATTCATCATAGTATACCGGGAATGCTTTCAGGTTCTCTCCGCTTATCCATGCCTCTGCCGGCGAGCCTCCAAATGCAGACGTCAGAATTCCGACAGGAACGCCGTATGTTTTATTAATCTCCCTGGCAAAGAACCACGCGGTGGCTGAAAAGTCAAGAACCGTCTCAGGGCTGGCTGCCACCCATTTGCCTCCTGGCAGGTCATTTTGCGGGCCAGTAAAAACAAATGTTTTTGGAACCGTAAATGACCTGATCAGGTTGTTTTCCGCTGCAGCAATCTCAGCTTCATAGAGAGGCCTTACGCGTCTGACCGGCAATTCCATGTTCGACTGACCGGAGCAGAGCCACACGTCGCCAATCATAATATTAGAGATAGTCAGCTTGTTGCTTGCAGTTATCGTCATAGTGAGAGGTCCCCCGGCCTGCATAGGAGGAAGCATTATCATCCAATCGCCGGAACCATCAGTCCTGGTGGTGTATTGTTTCCCGGCAAATTCTATGACGACATTTTCGCCAGGCGATGCCCATCCCCATATTTTCAGTTCAGTGTCACGCTGCAACACCATACCATCGCTGATGAGCCTGGGAAGCCTGACCTGGCCCTGCATGGAAGTACAAAGGCCGAGTGCAACGAGGAATGCAGTGATGAAATGAATTTGTGTTTTCATATGTTCTAATATCTGAAAGTCTGAAGGTCTTAAGTCTTGCGGTCTTGCAGTCTTGCGGTCTTGCAGTCTTGCGGTCTTGCAGTTCCGTATAAAATGCCCCGTTTTCACTATTGCCTACTGCCTGATGCCAATTGCCTGTTATAGCTCTCCGGCGGTCCCAGGTATGACGGCTGCAGTCCGCCGGTGTTAACCACAATCTTTTCAAGTACCATTCCCGGGTCAATCATCCATACCCTGAGGATATGGTAACCGGGTTCGGTTACTGTTATTCTCCCATTTACATAACGTGCACTGTTGCGGACAGTCTCTTCCCATTCCCTGTTGAAGTTCTCGGCGTTGAATTCTGCGGACACCACGGTTATGAGCTGAGGTTCACCGTCATCAACGGAGAGTCCGATTCTGAAGTCCCTGTCAGGCAAAAAGTTGAGTGAGGGAGCCATATGCAGCACTGTTTCAAACTCGCCGGTAGAGAAGAGGTACATCCTGTACTCCAGCACCGGAGAGTCTTTCTCCGGCACGGCTGGTGGCGCATCCGTAAATGCCGAGGCACGCATGCCCGAGCCTGTTCTGCCGTAATCCTCAATCCATTCCCAGCGTCTTTCGCCGTTGTCATGTTTACCGGTAAAGCTGCTGGCTTCCATTGACACATAACCGTCAGCCTCGACAAATCCTTCGACTGTTGACGGATCGGGGGTTTCAGGGTAAAATGCCGCGATACCGATTTTAATTTCTTTGCCTGCAGAGGTGACCGTTACAGATCCCTCATGCAGGTCACTGGCGGTTACCGGCATGTCAGCAGAAGCAGGCTTTTCATCATGGCTGCTGGAGAGTTCAGGCCAGTCGATTGTAACGTACAGTCTCTGCTCATCAGTTATGGTGCCATCGCTTTTGCTGAGGATGATCCACGGGTGATCAGCTGAAGCGGTGAATTCAAAAGGATCGCTGCCGCGGTTGAATATCTCAAAATACCTGGTCTGCTTGTTGAATACATCAAATGCAGGCAGGAGGGGAGCCGCCCCGGATCCCGGCCATGCTTCAGTTGAACCCTCTACTGCCACGGCAGGCAGAACGCCTGCAGGAACTGCGGGGCGTTCAAACTTTATATGCCGCAGGCTGTTTTCCGGCGGATCATTCCATGCAATATACCCGAGATGAGCCTGGTCCATGAAGTGTTTCCAACGGCCTCCTGCATAAACGCGGTTATAATATCCCATCAGGGTGGTATCGGCAGTGAAGAGCTGCTCCGTGCAGTCAGCCATCTCACCTGCATTTGCCCTTCCCTGCGAAGCGTACAGGGCATTCTTCCCTGCAGTGACATAAAGCTCATTCAACAGGGCACATGCCTTTACAGGAAAGAGAACAAGATGGAAGTATGCATCCTCCATCTCTGCAGGCAACTTATTCCTGATCTGTTCAGCCCTCTCTGCCAGTCTGTTATAATCTTCCACAATCCTTTCAGCCTCGTTGTAGTTAACCAGACTGTACGTAAAAGGCGAAAGCAGCTCTGGCTTGCGGCGCCCGTTGTAACGGGTGTATTCCCTGATAATTCTAGCGATTTCCCCGGCATATTCCGGTCCAAAAATGTCAGCCGACCACTGCTCAGTCCAGGCCGACATATCTTTGCTGCCCAGCGCACCGGTATCCCAGGCCAGTTCAAGGAAATATTCAATCGGTATTTCATAACCCCTGAAGTGTCCCACGTTGACAATCCAGATCCTGTCTGCTCCGTACTGCTTCGCCAGCGACATCTGGTCCCAGATCTTAGGAATGGGACTTGTGTTTATCCACTGGTAGCTCCGTGGGCCGCCATGATAATCAAAATGGTAGTAAACCCCAGCTCCGCCGGTGCGTTTTCTCTCATCTGCCGTTGGCAGGCGGCGCACGTTCCCCCAGTTGTCCTCTGCCCACAGCAGGGTCACATCGTCGGGGACCCTCATCCCCTCATAGTAATAATCCTGTACCTCCTTATAGAGACACCACGACTGGGGAACCTTCGTTACATCAACATCTATCTCCTCCGCAATCATCTCACGCTGAACCTTTACGATCTTTTCGAGCCTGGCAATATTGGCTGCGGGTCCACCCGGTCCCATCTCAGTGTCATCAGCGCCACGCAGACCAATTGTGAGGATACTTTCAAAATCCCTGTTCCGCCGTATTCCGTCACGCCAGAATTTCACCAGAGTATCTTCGTGATGTGTCCAGCTCCAGCTTCCGAGGGTTTTCTGGTACCGCCGGTCCCATTCCTTCTGTGCCCTGATCATCGGTTCCTGGTGACTGGTGCCCATGACAATGCCGTACTCATCTGCCAGGGCAGCATTCCGGAGGTCATCCTCATTGAATGCGTTGTTCCACATTGCCGGCCAGAGGTAGTTAGCCTTCAGTCTCAGGAGAACTTCGAATATCCTGGCATAGAATTCACTGCCGTAGTTGGCTATCCCCGAAGGAACCGGAGGATTGGCTGAGGGGGTTACCTCGCCATATTTATATGCAACCCATCTTGTCAAGGCCGGGTACTCATCATTCAGGAATATTCCCCGGTACTTTACGGAGGGTTCACCCCATACATGGCGCCCGGGAATAACATAAAGCTCATTGCTTTTACGTACCGGCACGTCAGCCCACCAGTACCACGGTGATACGCCTGCCTGCCTTGATATCTCGTAAATCCCGTAGATTGTGCCCCTTTTGTCACTGCCTGCAATTACAAGTGCACTCTTCACGCCGGGGAATGGCTTTTCAACAGTCTGGATAACAAAAGATTCCCATTTGCCGCAGATGTCCCCCACATCAATCTTTTTCCTTTTTATCAGGCGGTCTATCACGGCGCTTCTGCCAACAGTACCGGCGATGACCACAAACTCAGACCTGGGCGGCTTTGTGGTGGTGATCAACCCGGGCATGGCTCCGGTAACACGGCAGAGATCATTCTGAAGGTCTGTTAAAGCTCTCGTCACTCCCGGCCACTCCCCCGGGCTGACGAGAAGTGGTGCGCAGCTGCCGGCAGAGGCAAGGGCAAGGGCTCCGGCACTTTTCTCAGAGGAAATGATCACATCTGATTGCTTTTGACCGGCGGCAGGAAAGGAGCAAAATAAAAGTGCGACCAGCAGAGAGGTGACAAGGACCTTGAGGTCTGAAGGTCTGAAGGTCTGAAGGTCTGAAGGTCTGAGGGTCTGAGGGTCTGAAGGTCTGAGGGTCTGAGGTCTGAGGGTCTGAGGTCTGAAGGTCTGAGGTCTGAGGGTCAGAAGGTCACGAGTTCCGGTAGAGAGGTGTTTAATCATCAGCGGAGTCTTGATTTGTCTATAAAAGCTCAAGAACAACTGTCGTTACGGATTTTGGCTTCAGAATAATATACTTGTCAGTGCCGACAGGCTGGATTTCCTTGTAGTTGCTGACATCGTCTGTCTGGGCTGCACGTATCGCTTTAACTGTTTTCCCGGTTACGGGGAAAGTGTAGTTGGTTGCAACATCATTCGGGTTAACTGCGACTATAACTATCTTCTTGCCTGCAGGATCAATAAAGCCTGACATCGGAATCGAAGGAGACAGTACGCTGACTCTTACATAACCTTTGTCAATCTCCTTTGAAAAATGCTTCATCACGTAATAGAAGGGGGTGAGTGTATAGGCGCCGGATGAACTCAGCTTGATCATGGAGTCATTGTTGGAGTCGGCCCATGCCATCAGCCAGTAGATATACCCAGCAGCATTGGCCTCGTTGATGTTCTGGATGATGAACCATGCTGTGTTGAACCATGTGA
>ERZ795054.2529-NODE-2529-length-15269-cov-7.614040_pt1 | contig 15269 bp, 8 predicted proteins | sample MGYA00375138_ERZ795054 | MGnify/ENA primary metagenome ERZ795054 (study PRJEB30183, sample SAMN05720215) | anaerobic digester metagenome | isolation source: active sludge of municipal wastewater-treating anaerobic digesters | place: USA | collected 2014-12-23 ...
CTCATGCGTCCCGATATCAACCGGTATTATCCTGTCTGCCTCGATGATGAAAACCAGCGATATTCGGTACGAAATATTGATGGATACCGAATATAACTCTGAAAGCTTGCCATGCAATTTGTGCAGCCTCAGCGAGGGATGTTTCGGGTTCAATTCCAGAAGCTTCAGTGTTTTTTCATATTGCGAGAGAAGTTCAGGGTGCTTTTTAATGAATTTTCCGGCGCGACGAATATAGCTATCGGTATAGATGATTTCAGCCACGGGTTATTCTCTTGATATGTTTGTCCACGGATTCTTTTACAAACCTCCCTTCTTTAATATCTTTCTTTGTTTCACTGAGGGCCGCATCCAGTTCACATTCTCTCAGGTAGTTGTATTTTTCGATGGGGATAACGACGTATTTGCTTTTACCATGGACGGTGATTATTACCTCTGACTCGTCTGCTGATTCATCATTCAGTATTGATACCCCTCTTGTTTTGAGATCGTTTGCTGTTATTATATATGCCATAATATAATCCTCTTAATAATATTCTAAATAATACTATTATTCGTACGATAAATCAACTGTTTTTATAAAATATGCATGTTTTAATTAAAAAAGGATGATGTAATTTGCCTCATGCTTATTCATTGAGCACTCACATTAATTCAATAATTCCCAAAAAAAAGGCCGCCCTTTCGGGACGGCCTTTTGTATCTTCACGGGATTAGCCCGCTTCAGTTCTATTTCTCCATCGAGTTGCAGACCAGCTCCGCGAGGTCGTAGGTCTCGAGGTTCTGGATGTCGAGCTCGGTGGCTCCATCGGAAAGCATGGTCATGCAGAAGGGGCAAGCCGTGCAGATCTTGTTCGCGCCTGATGCCTGCGCGTCCTTGGTCCTGAACTGGTTGATCCTCGTTCCGAGGTGCTCCTCGATGAACATCCTGGCGCCGCCTGCGCCGCAGCAGAAGCTTGTGCGGTGGTTGCGGCTCATTTCTACGTAATCGGTGCCCGGGATCGCCTTGATGACGTCGCGAGGCTCCTCGTAAATCTCGTTGTAACGGCCGAGGAAGCAGGAGTCATGATAGGTGATCTTGGCCTGGAGAGCTTCTTTGAGCTTGATGCGGCCGGATTTAACGAGCTCGGCGATGACTTCGGTGTGGTGGAAGACTTCGACATTGTACGAAAGCTTTTCACCGTCGGAACCCATGCCGACTTCGGAGAATTTCTTGTATTCCTTCTTGAGCATGTTGTAGCCGTGCGGGCAGGTCGTTATGATCTTCTTCACGCCGTACGCCTTGAAGAGCTCGAGGTTGGTGGTGGCGAGCGAATGGAACAGGTATTCGTTGCCGCCCCTCATCGCTGCGTCGCCGCAGCAGGCTTCTTCGGACCCGAGGATGCCGATCTTGAGGCCGGCTTGCTTGAGGACCTTGAGCAGCGCGATCGCGACCTTCTGGTTGCGCTTGTCGAACGATGCGGCGCAGCCGACGAAGTAGAGGTAATCGACTTCGGGGTCTTCGGCAAGAGTCTTCACGCCGAGATCGGCGGGCAGCCACTCTCCCCTCTTGGCGAACGCAAACCCGTACGGGTTGAAGTTGCTTTCCATGTTCTGGAACGTGGTCTGGAGCTCGGCAGCCATGTCGCCTTCCATGAGGACCTTGTATCGCCTCATGTCGATCATCTTCGGGACGTGCTCGATGTTGACCGGGCAGGCTTCCATACACGCCGCGCAGTTGGTGCATGACCAGAACTCGTCGCTCTGGACCGCGCCGTCGATGAGCGGTGTCGTTTCGACCGTCGACTTGTCCTCGGCGAGCATGAGCTTCGGAATCCTTTCGTCCATGTTGGCCTTGACGTCGTTTATCATTTTCTTGGGAGACAGCGGCTTTTCGGTCAGGTATGCCGGGCAGTTGTCCTGGCAGCGTCCGCAGCGCGTGCAGGCGTCGCCGTCCATGAGCTGCTTCCATGTGTACTGCTCGACCGAGCCCACGCCGAAAGTCTCGGCGGTTTCGAATTCGGCCGGACTGATGACCGGCACCGCATATTTGGTCTTGGCGGATTCGTTCTCAAGGTTGCCGTAATAGACGTTAAGTGTGGAGATGATTATATGGCCGAGCTTGTCGGTGGCGAGGAGTCCGATGGCCGAAAAGGCTGCGAGCATGTGCACCCACCAGTTGATGTAATGCATACCCTTGAGGGTTTCGGTTCCGATGAGGGAGAAAGGCATTGCAAGGACGTATCCTACCGGCGACCATACTTCAAATTCGGGGAAATCGGTTATCGCGATCCTCATCGCCTCGTTGCAGAAACCGCTCACGATGATGGCTGCAAGCAGCACCAGGGCGAAGGTGTCGATGCCTTTTGTGTCAAGGCGTGTGGGCTTGATCTTGTACCTTCTGTAAATGGCCATGCCGAGTCCGATAAGGACGATGAGGCCGAACAGATCGCCGAAAAGCGACCATATCAGGTAAAAGTTACCGGTCAGAAAGTGATAGTGAAAGAACAGGCCGGTGAAGTCCTCCTGCACGACTATGATCAGCGTCACGATGAACAGGACGATGAACCCGAAGAAAATGCTGGCATGCATGATGCCCGCGAATTGTTCCCTGAGTATCTTGACCTGGAGCATTACATATTTGACGACTGCGATAAGCCTTTTTTCGGGATAATCGGTCCTCAGTTGAGGTTTTCCCTGTCTCCAGATCAGCACCTTCTTGACAACGGTGTATATAAGATAAAACATTGATATGAACATGAAGATATAAATTCCCCATCTCATAAACCCGTGCGGTCCGCCGACATTGAAGTAGAATTCTCTGGTAACGTCGGCTGCGGGTAAGCCGTAGGACCCAGCAAGATTCATACGAAATCCTCCTAAAATGCTATTTTTCCCGGATTATTACGCAAAAAATGATGAATATGTTATGATTTTAAATCTACCAAAATCGTTTAACCCAAATATGTCAACATAATTTCCTTTGATTAATGACAAATTGTATAGATAAAAGCACCCATTGTGTTTAAAGAGATTCTAAAACTCTAAACCGCAATATTTTTCTTTTTTTATTGACAGATGCGCTATAAACGTTTCTGTTACCACATCTTATCGAGAGCGGTTGAGGGACCTGGCCCGGTGACGCCGCGGCAACCTGCGAGAGCAAGGTGCTAATTCCAGCGAAGACGCTTCGAAAGATGAGATTGCAGTTAACCGCATTCTCATCAGCGTGCGGTTGACATGAGAAAAAAAGAGCCCATCGACAATCCATCAGTCGGCGTCGTATCTACCGAGTATTTCACCTTCGCCGGGCCCGCCGAACCCTTCGAGCTCCTCTGCGGCAGAACCATCGGCCCGGTCACCATCGCGTATGAAACATACGGCGCGCTCAACGCCGAGAAAAGCAACGCCATACTCATTGCCCATGCGCTGTCCGGCAACGCCCACGCGGCGGGGTATCACTCGCACGAAGACCGCTATCCCGGGTGGTGGGATGAATATATCGGCCCGGGGAAGGCCTTCGACACCGACAGGTATTTCGTCATCTGCTCCAACGTGATAGGCGGATGCGACGGATCCACCGGCCCTTCTTCGATAGACCCGGCCACCGGGAAACCGTACGGGCTCTCTTTTCCGATGGTGACGATCCGGGACATGGTCAACGCGCAGTGGCACCTGGTCAGGCACCTGGGAATCGATTCACTTCTCGCTGTCGCAGGCGGCTCCATGGGAGGAATGCAGGCCCTCAAGTGGTCGATTCTCTATCCCGGGATGGTCCGCTCGGTCATCGCGATTGCGACGTCGGCCTCGGTGTCGGCGCAGGCCATAGCGTTCAACGAGGTCGGCCGCCAGGCCATATTCAAGGACCCCGCCTGGAACAAGGGGGATTACTACGGGATGCAGGCGCCGGACTCCGGCCTTTCCCTGGCGAGGATGATCGGCCACATCACCTACATGAGCGAGACGCTCATGCACGAGAAGTTCGGGAGACGCCTTCAGGAGTCGGCCGTTTCGGATTTCGATTTCAACCGTGAGTTCCTCGTCGAGACGTATCTGCATCACCAGGGATTCAAGTTCGTGAACCGGTTCGACGCCAATTCGTATATATATATCACCAAGGCCATCGATTTTTTCGACCTGGCCAAGGACCATGGCGGCATGATCAGCGCTTTTGAAAAGGTCAGCTCGAATTTCCTCGTGGTCAGCTTCACCTCGGACTGGCTCTACCCGAGCACGCAGGTCAAGGAGATCGTGAAGGCCCTGCGCGTGAACGGAAAAAATGTCGTGTACACCGACATCGAGACCGATAAGGGCCATGACGCCTTCCTGGTGAAGAACAGGGCGCTCGAGAAAAACATCGCGAATTTTCTGAAAAGCCACGCGGATAACAACACATGAGCACGGCGGAAGACCTGGGATATGATCTGATTATAGGGGAGATACCGGCGGGCGCGAGGGTCCTCGACCTGGGATGCGGCAGCGGCCTGCTGCTTCAGAGGCTCAAGAACGAGAAGAACGTGACCGGTTACGGGGTCGAGTTGTCCGAACAGAGCGTGAGCCAGTGCCTCGAGCGCGGCGTTTACTGCTACCAGGGCGACATTGACGAAGGGCTCTCAGACTACAAGGACAACTCGTTCGACTACGTCATCCTCTCCCAGACCCTGCAGAGCACCAAGAGGCCCGACTTCGTCATTCACGAGGTGCTGCGCATCGGCAAAAACACCATCATAAGCTTCCCGAACTTCGCGTACTACGTCACCCGCGTACAGCTCCTGTGCAGGGGAACGATGCCGAAAAACAGGCTCCTGCCCTACGAGTGGTACGAGACGCCGAACATCCACCTGATCACGGTAAAGGACTTCAGGGTTTTCTGCGAGCGGAGGCGTTACCCCGTCAAGAAAGAGATGCATTTCAGCGTGACCGATTCGGGCGGGATCGTCGTAGTCAGGACGCTGGCCAACATCCGGGCGCAGTACGGTTTTTTCGTTCTCGACGGCGAAGGCGTCACCGGGGATTCTCCGCGCGCGTGAAAGCCGTTCATTTCTTCCATCTTTCGATGGCCGCGAGCCCCGCGGCAATTCCCGAACGGTAGTCCTCTTCGAGGGCGGATTTGTCCTGCGACGTTCTGCCTGTTTTCATGTTTTCGGGCGGGTTGATCTCGATGATGTCGGCGTCCGCCGGCGGGCGACGTATCATGGCGACCGAATCCATGTACCGGCCCGGCTTTTCGATCATGGCCCTCCTGAGCCCCGGCCTGCCGAGCGCGGCCAGCGACAGGAGAAGGGTCTCGATGTCCTTTTTCTTGACATATCCGAATCCGCGCGAGCGCACGACCATGATTTTTCTTGCTCCCATTTCATACGCCCTGGCGACCGGAATGGGATCGGCGACGCCGCCGTCGACCGCATTGTTTCCTCCGGCGCGTACCGGGCCCCGGTAGAGCAGCGGCACCGCGCTCGAAGCTTTCATGTGATCATACATGGTCTCCTTCACCGCGTCGAGGTACATCGGCGATCCGCTTTCGGCGTCTGTCGCCACGATCAGGAATCGCGCCTTTTTCTTTTTCAGGCGCCGCTCGGCAGCAGCCGCGTCCATGGGATCAACGGCCTCAAGCGTGTTCCAAAGCCAGTCCAGATCCATCCAGTGGCCGCCGCTCAGGAACCTGCGAGGCGAGATGAACCGCGGATCGGTCATGGGTCCGGTATAGACGCGGTAGTTCCTCCGGTGCTGGCCCGCGAGGTGAGAGCCGAGATTGCATGACCCGGCCGAGACCCCGATGTAGAGGTCAAACGGGTCGAATTTCCGCTCGAGAAAGGCGTCGAGCACGCCGGCGGAGAATATCCCCCTCATCCCCCCGCCTTCGACGACCAGCGCGTTTTTCATGGCAAGTCCCGTCCTTTCGCGTTTAAGCTGATTGTAAAATGTATTACTCACTGCTTCCGAACGTAAAGCACATTTTATCGGCGTCATCAAGGGCGGCATGCCCGGTTCGGGAAACCGACAGCGCCGTTGGGCGCGGCGGCCATGCGCCTGAGGCTTACATGTCGAGACCCGAATTCTTCTTGCATGCGGATGTTTTTTGGCATATAATTGTCAATATAGTGCGGTTTCGGGATTGGAAAATCACAAGAAAAGACTGATGCTGGTCGAGGATTCGGTCGTCGACCTCAGGTATCTCCAGGTCCTCCTGGAAGAGATGGGATATGTTGTCGCCTGCACCGCGATGTCAGGCGAGAATGCCATTGACCTTGCCATGGCCGAAAGGCCGGACCTCATTGTCATGGACATCCTTCTTGAAGGCGAGATTTCCGGTATCGAGGCGGCGGCGAAAATAAGAAAAAAGCTGGATGTTCCCGTCGTCTTCGCCACCGCGCTTTCTGACAGGCAGACCCTCGACGGGATACCGATCGACGACCTGTACGGGTATCTTATCAAGCCCTACAACAAAAAGAACCTTTTCGCCTCAATCGAGATCGCGTTCAAGAGAAGCGAGTACGAAAAAGAGCGAATCGAGCTGAACGGCCAGCTTGAACAGAAAGTCATCGACCTGAAGGCGGCCAACGAGATCATAACCCTGTCCGAAGAAAAGTACCGCGTCCTCGTCGAGGGGTCCGAAGACATTATTTTTTCCCTCGACGGCAAATGGAATTTCCTGACGGCGAACGCCTCGATGAAGCGGCACCTGAATTACCCGCTCGAAAGGATACAGCGAATGAACTTCATGGACATCGTTTACGGCGACGATGAATCCACCACGAGGCAGATGGTCCAGGAAATCCTGAGGCAGTTCTCCGAGGGCCGGAAAACAGTGCAGTTCAAGGCCGAATTCAAATGTCTCTACCGGTCCGAGCCGATCGAGCTGCAGGTAAAGCTGGAATACCTCAACAGCGAAGACCGGAACGAGGTGCTGGGCAAGGCATCACGCATGACCGAGGACGCTCTCCTGAACCATTTCGTCGGCGAAAAGCAGCAGTATGAGATCGGCAATTACCTGATAACCGCAGAGGAAGTGAGCTTCAGGATCACGAGAAACCTGGTGCGCTACATGGATGTCAGGGAGGTGAACAACCTGAGGATAGCTCTCAGGGAGATAATAATCAATTCGATCGAGCACGGGAACCTGAACATCTCGTTCGAAGAAAAAAGCGACGCCCTGGTTTCCGACAGATATTTTTCGTTTCTTTCGCAGAGGCAGAAAGATGAAAAGTACGCTTCGAGAAAGGTGTTCATCGAATATGAGGCCGACAGTTCGGGCGTCCAGTATTTCATCAGGGACCAGGGCGACGGCTTCGATTACCGATCCATTGTCGAGATGCAGGGGGTCACGGCCGACGGCAGGATCATCCCCCACGGGCGGGGAATACTCATGGCCCAGGACATATTTGACAGCATTGAATATAACGAAAAGGGGAACGAGGTGACCCTGGTGAAAAAATTTTCTGCAGGGTGACGCGTAAAGAGTCATTTTGAAAAAATTAGTATCTTTTTTTTTATTGCTGCTGTATTTTGTACCCGCTTTATTCATAATGCCATAGCCGACGCATCGTTTGTTGTATCAACATGATCAACATCCATGAACGCATCTTTCTTATGGAGATTCAATGAGCTGGTATTACCCACTCAGCGCCCTGGTCAACGGGATTCTAAGCCTGGTTTTTTCGGTTTACGGGCTGTCCATCAATAATAAAAAACCCCTGATCAGGGTCTTCGGCCTGTTCGCATTCTCGGTGGCCCTCTGGAACATCCCTTATTTCATCTGGCAGATGTCCGACACGAAGGAAACGGCCCTTTTATGGGTGCGCGTGGTGATGATGGGGGCGATCCTGATACCGGTCGCTTTTTTCCATTTTGTCACGGTCTTTCTGAAACTGAACGAATCCAAAAAGAAGGAGATCATCCTGGTTTACGCCCTGAGCGGCGTTTTCGCCGTTTCGAACCTCACCCCGCTGTATATCAGGGACGTGAGACAGAAGCTTTTTTTCCCGTACTGGCCCGATCCCGGCTACCTGTTTCATTTTCACATAATCTTTTTTATCGTATGCATCGTCTATTCGCTTTCCCTGCTGGTCCGTCACTACAGGTTTCTGTCAGGTACGGTGCGCAACCAGGTCCGGTACATTTTCATAAGCTCGATCATCGGCTTTACCGGGGGGATGACGAATTATTTTCTCTGGTATGACATTCCCATCCCGCCGTTCGGTCATTGCCTGGTGGCCCTGTATGTCGTCCTTATCGGAATCGCGATAGTCAAGTACCGGATGCTCGACATAACCATCGCGATCAGGCGGGCGGCCATTTTTACCGGCGTTTATTTCGCATGTTTTTCCATTCCCATCGCCGTGGGGGTTTTTCTCGAACCCTATGTCTACGCGTTTTTCGGGCCGCGCTGGTGGATCGGCTTTTTCATCGCCGGCGGCACCCTGAGCTACATGGCCGCAATAATCTACAATTACTTCAAGGACAGGGAGGACGTCCGCATCCAGCAGGAGCAGAGGCAGTATCACGCCTATCTGAGAGACGCTTCGAGCGACATGGTGTATATAAGGAACATGAAGGACCTCAGGGAGAACCTGGTCAACATTCTTCATGCCGGCCTGCATATCGCGAGGGTGTTTCTCTACCTTTCTAACGACGAGAAAAACGCTTTCGAGCTCCAGGTGCCCCATAACGATTCGCCCGACAAGGATCGCACGGAGCAGCTCTTCGGTAAGGACAATCCTCTTGCAGCGCTGCTTTCTGAAGAGAAGAGGGCCGTTTTTATCGACGACATCATGGCGTATATCGATTCCGGCAAAAAGGAATACCAGCAGGTGGCGGTTCTTCTGGCCCACTCCAGAATTGAACTGGTTGTCCCTATATTCATCAAGAGCGTTCTTACGGGTTTCATTCTCCTCGGAGAGAAGAGGAAGGGGCGCCATTACAACGAGGACGACGTCAACCTGCTGCTGACGTTTTCGAACCAGACCGCGCTCGCGATCAGCAACATCAGGGCCCAGGAGGCGCTGATGGAAAGCGAGCGGAAATATTACGACCTGATCCAGTCGCTTCCCGAGGTGATTTTCGAGCTCGACATGGACGGCAATTTCACCTACATAAACGACAGGGCGACCGAACTGCTCGGTTTTTCCAGGCAGGAATTTCTGTCGATGAATTCACTTGACCTGGTTGTCGAGCTGGACCGCGCAAGGGCAAAAAGGGGTTTCGACAAGACCCTGCTCGGTTCGCTTTCGGGAGGCAGGGAATTCACCCTCAAGAAAAAAGACGGGACCACGCTTGCAGCAAATCTTTACACGAGAAACGTGTATCATTACGGCGAGATCGCGGGCATCAGCGGGCTCGCGGTCGATCTTACCGAGATCAAGAAGGCCAGGGCCGCGCTCCAGGAAAGCGAGGAAAAATTCCGGACCATGATCGAGCGCAGCTCCGAGATGATCACCATAGTCGATCCGGTGGGGATCATTCAGTACCAGAGCCAGTCTTCAGAGAGGATCGTGGGCTACAAGCCAGATGACGTCATGGGCAAGGACCTCCTCGAGTTCATACACCCCGACGACACAAAAAGCGTCACACACGTTTTTACCGATACTCTTAAAATGAGCAGGCTCCATTTCCTGATCGAATACCGGTTCAGACACAAAGACGGTTCATGGCGCTATCTCGAATCAACCGGCACGAACATGGCCAACAACAGGCTGATAAGGGGAGTTATCATCAACACGAGGGACGTCACCCAGCGAAAGGACGCCGAGAGCATCATCCAGAAAAGGGAGGAGCGCTACCGCTCCCTTTACAACAACGCGCTGGTGGCCATGCTCACCACCGATCTGGACACCCGCACCGTGATAACCTCGAACGACGTTGGCCACAAGATTTTCGGATATGAAAAGAAGGGGGATTTCATCGGGATATCGTTTTTTCAGCTCTTTGTAGACTCGGGCGAACGCGAGAGCCTTTTCAGGGAGCTTAAGAAAGAGGGCAGAATATACAACAGGGAGATACGCTTCAAGAAGCAGGACGGTTCCGTCTTCTGGGCCGCAATCTCGCAGAGGGCCGATCCCGAAAAGGAAGTGGTCGAGACGGTTCTGGTCGACATCACCAAAAGGAAAATAGCCGAGCAGCAGGCCCACAACCTGACGTTCTACGACCAGCTCACCGGACTCGCCAACAGGGAAACCCTGCTCGGCCACATCAAATCAGAAGCGATGCAGATGTCGGGACGCAACCAGGAGAACATCTTTGCGGTTCTGTGCCTGGGCATCGACAGGCTGACCGACATCAACACTGTTTACGGAAGGAGCGCAGGCGACCGGATACTCATCGAGATAGCGAACGTTCTCAAGAACACCTTCAGCGAGAACTGCCTGGTCTCGCGTTTCGAGGGCGACAAGTTCGCCATATGCTTTTCGAAAATGAAGCCGCAGGAGGACTTCATCAGGGGCATCGTGAAGAAGGCTTCAGATTCCATCTCGACTCATTCGTTTTCCGTGGACGACAATATCATCAATATAACGGCCAGTATCGGCGTGAGCATCTATCCCAACGACGGCAAGGACCCTGAGGAAATCGTCAAGAACAGCGAGGCGGCCATGTACATGGCCAAGGAGCAGGGAGAGAATTCGTTCAGCCTTTTCGACACAAGAATGTACTCCGACATGCTCGCGCGCATACAGCTCGAACGGGAGCTTCAGGATGCGATCGACAAATCAGAATTCTACGCATATTACCAGCCCAAGGTGAATTCGGGCGGCAGGATAATGGGGGTTGAGTCGCTGATCCGCTGGAAATCCCCCAGGCGGGGCATGGTGTGGCCCGGGGAATTCATCCCGCTGATCGAGAAAAACGGGATGATCCACGACATCGGGGCATTCATCCTTCGCAAGTCCCTGGACCAGGCCCGGGATCTCAGGGAAAAGGGCCACAGCGACCTGATGATGGCGGTCAACCTTTCTCCAATCCAGTTCAGTCATCCTGAAATCATCAGGGTCATCGAGGAGATCATTATCCAGTCGGGATTCGATCCCTACCGGCTCGAGCTCGAGATAACCGAGAGCAGCATCATGAAGGACGAGCAGGATTCCATCTACAAGCTCAGCCAGCTCCATGACATGGGCATATCCATAGCGATAGACGATTTCGGGACCGGATATTCATCGCTCAGCAAGCTCAGGGACTATCCCATCGACACGCTCAAGATCGACAAGAGCTTCGTCGAGAACCTTCCCCTGAACAGAAAATCCGCCGCGCTCGCCTCGTCGATCATCGACCTCGCTCACAACCTGGGATTCAATGTGGTTGCCGAAGGCGTCGAGACCAGGGAGCAGATCGATTTTCTCGTCCAGCACGGATGCGATTATTTCCAGGGCAATTATTACAGCAAGCCGCTGCCTTACAGCGAGCTGGCGTCAAGGGTCGCCGAAAACCGGAAAAATCATTCAGCCGGATCGCACTGACCCGGAGCCACTTCACCGATCATTTTCTTCAGTTCGCCCATTTCATGAATAACCCTGCACCCGGGAGGTAGCGAGCGCATGAAAATCCTGCCGTATCCCTTGCTGACGATCCGCGGGTCCAATATCGCCACGACGCCGCGGTCCTTTTTGCTGCGTATGAGCCTGCCCACTCCCTGCCTGAACCTGATGACGGCCTCGGGAACCTGCAGCGCGCCGAAAGAGTTTTTGCCGCTCTGCTCGACCTTTTCCATGCGGGCCTCGACCGGCGGCGAATCGGGCGCGGCGAACGGGAGCCGCATCATGATGACACCCCTGAGTATGTCGCCGGGAAGGTCTATCCCCTGCCAGAACGAATGGGTGCCCATGAGTATCGAGTTGCCGTCCTTGACATAGAGCTCGACCGCCTGGGAGGGGGGCATCTCGTCCTGGGAATAGATGGGTATCGAGACCATTCTCCTGAGCAGTTCCTTGACCTCTCCGAGCATTTTGTACGAGGTGAACAGCAGAAGGCAGTTTCCTCCGAGCCCGCCGATAATTTCGGCAGCGGCCCGCGCGGCGCGCGCCGGGAATTCGGGAGATTCCGGGGCGGGCATGTCGGCGCCGATGTAGACGAGCATCTGGGACCGGTAATCGAACGAAGAGCCGAGCGAGAGCGACCCGAATCTTCCCGACGCGCCGAGGCGGCCGGCCATGTACGAAAAATCGCCGTTGACCGACAGTGTGGCCGAAACGAAAATGCACGATTCGTGGCAGTCGATCACTTCCCTGCCCATGATCTTTGCGACGTCGATCGGCTGGGACCTTGCCGTAATATCGCCCGCCAGGCCGGCCCTGTCGGACTCGAGCCAGTACACGTGGTTTTCCCTTGAGTGGTGCACCGCCGCGCTCAGCGCCTCGAGGTAGAGGAAGAGCTTTCCCCGGGCGATGTCGAATTCCATCCTGAGCGACTCTTCGCCCGAGAAATCGTCCTCGTTCTCCCTCATCAGAAGCATGAAATTTTTTATCGCGTTGACCAGGTCGGCGCCCGAACCGAGCGGCTCCCTGACCCGCAGGGTGGTTTTTTTCCCTATCATTGGCCGGAGCCCTTCGTAGAACGCCGATGCCTCGCTGATTATTTCTTTTGCCTGTTCCGCGGCGAGCTCCCTGTTTTTCTTTTTTTCGATGCTCGAGAGGAGGACGTTCTTTTTTCTCGGACGGTAGAAGAGGCCCATGATCTCCATGAGCTGGTCATACCCCGCTGTGGTGCCGAGCTGGGCTGAGGCGATCTCCTCGAGCGAATGGGCCTCGTCGAAGATAACGATCTCTGTCTCCGGGAGGTATGTCCTTTCCATCGCGATGTTGGTGAAAAAGAGGTAGTGGTTCATCACCAGCAGGGTCGACCGGGTCCATTCCTTTCTCGCCATCTGGTACGGGCACATCGAGGCGAATGCGCAGCGGTACGAGGAACAGGTCTCGCCGTCGCGGCAGATTTCGTTCCAGAGCCGCTGCGGGGCCGTGACATCGAGCCTGGTGAAAATTATGCCGGCCGAAAACATCCGGCCGATATCACCAGAAACCCTGATTTCCTCAGGAGAGAATCTTCCCCTCCTGAGGGCGAGCTCGAACCTTTTTCTGCATGGATAGTTCGATCCCCCCAGGCAGAGCGAGTAGGAAAAATCGGCGTTGAAATGTTCCCTGACAAGCTTCTGTACGGCGGGCAGGTCCTTCTGGAAAAGCTGCTTCTGAAGCGCCCTGGTCTCGGTGGTCAGCGTGATTTTTTTTTCGTTCTCGATCGCGTACAGGACCGCCGGTACGAGGTATGCCAGCGTTTTGCCCGTGCCGGTCCCCGCCTCTATGAATGCGTGCTCCCTTTCACTGAGCCTTTCCGATATGTACTCCGACATCGCGAGCTGCTCGTCCCGGTATTCGCAGGAGCCGAGCACATCGCCCAGGAGCCCGTTTTCGCCGAATATTCTTTTCATTCAGTCACTATGCGGGAACCGCCCGCTCCCTTTATCACGTGGATTATTGACGGTATCCGGTTTTTCAGCTCGCCGACATGGGATATTATCCCGACCATCCTGTCGCCGCGGATGTCGTCGAGGATGCCCAGGGCCCGGTCGAGCGCCGAATCGTCGAGGGAGCCGAATCCCTCGTCGATGAAGATCGCGTCGAGCTCCACCCCGCCCGACCTCGACTGGATCACGTCTGCAAGCCCCAGGGCCAGCGCTATCGAGGCCATGAATTTTTCGCCGCCGGAGAGCGACTTCACGCTCCTCTTCTGGCCGGTGAACGAGTCGATCACGTCGAGGTCGAGGCCGGCCTCCCGGTTGCCGTGCGATATCTCCTCGTTGAGCACGAGGGTGTAGCGCTCTTCGCTCATCGAGTGGAGCCGCGCAGAGGCGTGCCGCGCGACCTCCTCGAGATATGCACCGAGCACGAAGTTCTGGAAGGTGAGGTTTTTCGGGTTCCTGCCGTTCAGGTCGTTCGACAGGGCGGCGAGTGATTCGGTCTCGCGCAGGAGCCTGTCGATGGTTCCGGTCAGTGAATCGTAACGCTCCTTGCGCGACTTCAGTTCGTGAATCCTGATACGTTCGTCGCCCGCCTTCTTTTCGATCTCCGCGGCCGATTTCGAAAGCTCCGCATGGCGCTTTTCAATGGATGCAGTGTCGGGCCTCTGTTTGCCCGCAGTTTTTTTCATCAGGAATTCAAGGGCCTTCTCGGCGGATTTTTTTTCTTCCTGGAATTCCCTCACGGTTTTTTCGAGTGTGAGTATGGCGCTTTTTTCGAGGCAGGCATTCCTCGCTTCATCGGGCGATGCGAAACCCCTCGCGGCCGCTTCTGCCGATATCTGGCCGTCCAGCCCGCTCTTTTTGAGTTCGAGTGATTCGAGGGATTCCCTGAGCGAATCGAGCCTGCGCGAGGCGCCTTCGATGCCGAGCTCCTTATCCTTTTTTTCTTTTATGATGCCGTCTATTTTCTCTTTTTTGGCCGCGATCTCTTTCTTGTGGCGTTCGACCGACGCCGAAAGCTTTTCCGGATCGCCGCATTCGCGGGAAAGAGAATCGATCTCGTTGCGCAGGGTGTCCCTTGCGACAAGCGCGCTTCGCATGTCGGAGGAGCTCTTTTCTATATCAGCCGAGAGGCTCGCCGCCTCGTCCTCTATTCCGGCGTACCGCTTTTTTTCCGCGGCCAGCCCGGCCCGCATCGTCTCGAGGGATTTTATTTTTTCTTCAAGGGATTTTTTCTTCTCCGATATCCCGGCCAGGGTTTCACCGTCTCCCGACAGCGCCGTTATTTCGGCCCGGAGTGCGGCGAGAATCGCCGAGTGGTTGGCCGCCCTTTCGGCGAGGCCCGCAATTGCCTTTTCGGCCGCGCTTATGACGGATGACAGGGACGCCAGGCGCCCGCTCTCGTCCGGCGAGAAAGATTCCCCGCGCGCGGGGAGCGGGTGTTCGGTAGAGCCGCACACCGGGCAGGGCTCGCCCTTTTTGAGCATGTGCGCGAGGCCCGCGGCAGTTGAGGCGTCCCTGCGCCTCGCGAGCCCGGCCTCTTCCTCTTTCAGAAGGGCGAGCCTCTCCTCGTGTTCCCGCATTTCGGTTCTGGAGCGTGATATCACCTGGGCCGCCTTTTCTGCTTCGGCGTTTTTTGCCGAGGCTGCTGAAATGTCGGCGCAACGCATGGAAACATCCGCCAGCTCCCTGACGATTTCCTCGTAGGGGAGGAGTTTTTTTTCGGCCTGGTCGATTTCGGCCCTGAGCGTGTTTTTGGCGGACACCGTTTTTTCGAGTTTCTTTTTGAGGACATTGATTTTATCGGCGGCTTGCGAGCAGGATTCTTCGAGTTTCTTCAACTCGGTCTTTT
>ERZ795054.2531-NODE-2531-length-15258-cov-4.252845_pt1 | contig 15258 bp, 10 predicted proteins | sample MGYA00375138_ERZ795054 | MGnify/ENA primary metagenome ERZ795054 (study PRJEB30183, sample SAMN05720215) | anaerobic digester metagenome | isolation source: active sludge of municipal wastewater-treating anaerobic digesters | place: USA | collected 2014-12-23 ...
CAAGCTGGTACTCCGCCGCAACCCCTGGTATTTCGAATCAGAGCAAGGTAACCGCCTTCCATACCTCGAGGCGGTCTCTGTGTCCTTCGTCATCGACAAACAGGCGGCTTTCCTTGAGTTCATCAAGGGCAAGCTGGACTTCATGTCAGGCATAGACCCCAGTTATCAGGACGAGCTCCTGACGCGCGACGGGCAACTGAATCCGGTCTACGCCGACCGTGTGCGCCTCAGCACACAACCCTATCTCAATACTGAATACCTCGGGTTCATGCTCAACGCCGCCAACCTCCCCAAGGGTCAGCAGAGCATCACCGACCGGCGCATCCGCCAGGCGATCAATTACGGCTTCGACCGAAAAAAGATGATCCGCTATCTCAGGAACAACATTGGGATCCCGGGCACGGGGGGCTTTATCCCGGCCGGGCTTCCCGCTGCGGATACCAGCGGTACCATAGGCTACGATTATGATCCCGACCGGACCGCGGCATTGCTGGCCGAAGCCGGCCATCCAGGAGGAAAAGGTCTGCCCCCGGTGGTGCTCTCCACTACGGCTGAATACCTCGACCTATGCAAGTTCATACAGCATGAACTGGAGCAGCATGGTATAACGATCCGTATCGACGTTACCCCTCCGGCAGCCCTCAAAGAACTCAAGGCCCAGGCCCGCCTGGCCTTTTTCAGGGGCTCCTGGATTGCGGACTATCCCGATGCCGAGAATTACCTGTCGCTCTTCCTTAGTGCAAATCACTGTCCTGAAGGACCGAACTATTTCCATTTCTCTTCCCCCGCCTTCGATGAACTGTACCAGGAAGCCATGCAGGAGACCAATCCGGAACTCCGGCACCAGCTCTATCATCGCATGGACAGCCTGGCCATGGCCGAGGCCCCGGCCGTCGTGTTGTATTACGACGAAGTACTGCGATTTACCCGGAAAGAGGTGGAAGGATTGGGCAACAATGCCATCAACAGCCTGAAGCTGAAGCGCGTCCGTAAACTCAGATCGTAAACGACAGTCCGTCCCAACCCAGGCTAACGTTGTCGGGTAGGCCACGGCATACCTCCTCGTGTATCCCCATGCGGTGCCCCACATGGGTCAGGTATGCCTGCTCAGGTGCCAGCTCTTGTATCACCGCAAGGGCTTCTTCAAGACAGAAATGGGAATAATGCTTTTTCAACTGCAGTGCATTGAGCACCAGTATCCTCGTTCCCCGGATCAACGCCATGCTCTCCTCAGGGATATGGTTGGCATCAGTGACATACGTGAAATCACCGATGCGGAAACCCATTACGGGCATTTCCCCGTGCAGAACAGGTACGGGCTGCACCTCCAAAGGGCCAACCCGGAAGGGGGCCCCCGTCAGTGCGTGCAGGGTTAGCTGGGGTACCCCCGGATAGGGATCTTCATGAAAAACATAGGAGAACTCCTGGCGGACCGAACGGAGCACCTCCTCCCGCGCGTATACCGGCATTGACCTCCGCTGCAGGAAATTAAAGCTCCGGATGTCATCCAGTCCACCGGTATGGTCTTTGTGCCCATGCGTAAGCAATACAGCATCCAGGCGGTCTACCCTTTCACGCAACATCTGTTGCCTGAAGTCGGGGCCCGCATCAACTACCAGACTGATTCCTTCAGTCCGTATAAGAAGAGAGGACCGCAGGCGTTGATCACGTGGGTCAGGAGAGGTGCATACACTGCAGGAGCAACCGATCACCGGCACTCCAAGTGAGGTCCCCGTTCCCAGGAATGTTATGTGCACCGGATTATTCCTAATTTTGTTAAAAGCAGGCCAATTTAGTCAATTCAGCCAAGCCAAGTGAGAATACTGCAAGAGATAAAGGAAAGGATGGCCCTCAGGGCCCTGACCAGGGAGGCGGGGCCCCGCAAGGGAAAGGCCCGTATGCTGCACCTCGATGAGGCTAAAACCCTCGGCATTATCTTCTGCTATGGCCCGGATGGCAAAGAAAACGTGACCCGCCTGGCATCCCTGCCACCGCTCAAGGGCCGCAAGGTGAAATTCCTGGGATACAAACCGTATAAACCTCCCAAGGATGAGCTCAGGGATGACCAGTCTTTCTCGATGGACGAGACCGACCGGCGCCTGCATCCCAAGGCTGGTGCCGTTGAAGCTTTTCTTGAACATAATTATGATATCTTGTTCGATCTGAGCACTGAAGAGCATATCCCTCTTTTATGGGTGCTTTCCGGGGCAAAAGCGGGACTTAAGCTGAGCCTTCATTCCGGGAAGAGGGAGGCCCTCTCGGACATGATGATACGGATGGAAGGCGCCACTGATCCCGGGATCGTGTTCAGCCAGATGCTGCATTACCTCGAACAGATTAACCCCAAAGCCTGAAACACTATGATACAGCTCAGCGGAACCGGTGTAGCGCTGGTCACCCCATTCTATCCGGATGGCAGGATCGATTATGATTCCCTGACCCGTCTGGTCCAGCATGTTACCGAAGGGGGCGTGGAGTTCCTGGTGGTACTCGGGACCACTGGGGAGAGTGTGACCCTCAGTCCGGAAGAACGACGGGAAGTGACCGAACATGTCCTGGGTGTCAACGCTTCCCGTCTTCCGGTAGTACTGGGCGTAGGGGGGAACAACACCTCAGAGGTGGTCAGGACCCTGAACGCCATGGATCCCAAAGGCATCAGCGCGGTGCTCTCGGTAAGCCCCTATTACAATAAGCCACAGCAGGAAGGCATCTTTCAGCATTTCAAGGCGGTGGCCGAGGCCAGCCCTTTGCCGGTCATCATTTATAACGTCCCTTCCAGGACCTCCTCCAACATCAGCGCCAGCACCACACTGCGCCTGGCCAGGGAAGTGCCCGGCATCATCGGGGTAAAGGAGGCCTCCGGAAATATGGTCCAGTGCATGGAGATTCTGCGTGACCGTCCCCAGGGCTTCCTGGTGCTTTCCGGCGATGACGTGCTGACCATGCCCCTGGTAGCCCTGGGAGCCGATGGGGTGATCTCCGTCGTGGCCAACCCCTATCCCAGACAATTCAGCGAAATGGTACGGCTGGAACGCCAGGGAAAAACACCCGATGCAAGGGCCATACACTACCGCCTGTTGGAGTTTATCGAACTCCTCTTTGCCGATGGCAACCCCTCAGGCGCCAAAGCGGCCCTCGAAGTGCTGGGCATCTGCGGAAACCACCTCCGCCTGCCCCTGGTCCAGGTAACTCATGGGGTGTACCAGCAACTGGTACGTTGTATGGCGCAACTGGCATGATGATCAGACAGACGGCTGCAGGGGTGAGGCTTGGTATCCTGCTCTTCGCCATTACGATCATAGCATCAGCCCAGGCACAGGTCTACCCTCCGGATAGCGCCGGAGCCTATGTCCGGATACACCGAAATGCCGTGCCTATGGATTCTCTCCAACGCTGGCTTACACCCGACCGCGCCGAAGGGGATTCCCTCTATGCCTACCTCAGCCCCCGGATGTACCTCGGACTGCTGCAGCGCAAGATCAGCCATGCCCTGCTGCCATTGCCTTCGCGCCCATCCTATCCCGTGGACATGTTCAACGACAGCATGCTGAAAACCACCTGGTCGTGGAACACCTATCCAACATACCCCACCTACGAAAGCATGATGGCTGACTTTGCCCTGCAATACCCTAACCTCTGCCGCATGCACAACCTGGGTACCCTGGCCTCAGGTCGTAAAATTCTTGCCCTCAGAATTACGGATCATCCGGACAGTGCAGAGGCCGAGCCGGCTTTCCTTTATACCTCTTCCATGCATGGTGATGAGATAGTGGGCTATGTGCTCCTGCTGCGCCTGGCCGATTACCTTCTCAGCAACTACGCCACCGATGCCCGCATCCAGCGGATGGTCGATAGCATAGATATCTGGATCAACCCCCTGGCCAATCCTGACGGTACCTACCGATCGGGAAACCAATCCGTACTCGGGGCTACCCGCTACAATGCCAACTGGGTGGACCTTAACCGCAACTATCCTGATCCAGAGGATGGGCCCCATCCAGACGGTAATGCCTGGCAACCCGAGACCCAGATCTTCATGAACTTTGCCTCAGCCCGGCGATTTAGCATGTCGTGCAACATCCATGGGGGCGCCGAGGTTTGCAATTATCCCTGGGATACCTGGTATGCCTTCCAGAAACTCCATCCCGATGAGCTGTGGTGGCAGTATGTCTGCAACCAATATGCCGACACCGCCCAGTTCTATAGTCCCAGCGGATATATGGACGATTTCGGTACCGGGGTCACCCACGGGGCCACCTGGTACTCCATTGATGGGGGAAGGCAGGACTACATGACCTATTTCCACCGGGGCCGGGAGTTCACCCTGGAGATCTCCGCCACCAAGCTACCCTCCGCTTCCCAGCTACCCAATTTCTGGAACTACAATTACCGCAGCCTTCTCAACTACCTGGAGCAGAGCCTGAACGGTCTGCATGGCTGTGTCACCGACAGCCTGACAGGCCAGCCGCTGAAAGTCAGGATCTTCATAACCGGGCACGATGCCGACAGTTCGCATGTGTTCTCCGGGGCCTTGCATGGCGACTATTACCGCTACCTGCCCACAGGAACCTATGCCCTGACCTTTTCTTCGGCAGGCTATCAAAGCAAGACGGTTACCGGCATTTCTGTGGTCCAGGGACAGGCCCATTGCCTCGATGTTGCCTTGAGGCCTGACGCATTCACGGTGAACGGTCAGGTCGTCTACGATAATTCCTTGTACAGTCCGGCCGGAGAAGGGAAAGTATACCTCCTGGACACCCTGGGTGTCCTGCTGGATTCCCTTCAGACCGATAGCCTGGGTTATTTCAGCCTCAGCCTGGTCGCTCCGGGAACCTACCGCCTCGTTGCCGGCCCTTTGCCGACCTGGGGAGGGGTGAATACCGCCGACGCCCTGCTGGCCATGACCCACTTCGCCCAGCTGGATACCCTTGCTCCGGGTTTACCGCGCCTGGCCGCTGATGTAAACCTCAGCGGCTCCGTGAATAGTACCGATGCCCTCCTGATCCAGCGCAGGTTCGTGGGCCTGGATGCCCAGTTCGCCCGCCCCGACTGGGTCAGCGAGGAACAGCTGCTTTACCTGCAACCCCAGAGCCAGGTCTTGCTGCGGGTGATCTGTGCCGGTGATGCCAATGCCAGTCATACCCCATGACCCTTTGCCATAGACAATATATTATAATGTGCAGGAATGTTCCGCTTGTTCCCCTGTTGATGTTGCTCCTCCTCATCGCTTCCCCTCCGTTAAAGGCCCGTAGTGGGGGAGATAGCCTTGCAAGCCTTCCTGACACTATCTGGGATTTCTATCCCAATTACCCATCCTATGAAACCCTGATGGCCCAGTTCGCCGCACTGCATCCCGGGCTTTGCCGGCTGGAGGCCCTGGATACCCTGAGCAGCGGGCGGCGACTGCTCGCCCTGGTCATCAGCGACCATGTGGACAGCCTGGAAGCCGAACCCCGTTTCCTCTACACCAGCAGCATGCATGGCGATGAGCTTGTGGGCTACGTGCTTCTGCTGCGCCTGGCCGAACACCTGCTTGGGAAATACGGGATAGATCCCATGGCTACTGCCCTCGTGGACGGCCTGGAGATATGGATCAATCCCCTGGCGAATCCTGATGGGACCTTCCGGAATGGCAACAATACCCTGAATGGGGCCTGGAGGTACAACGCCAACAGTGTAGACATCAACCGCAATTTCCCAGATCCCCAGGATGGACCCCACCCTGACGGCAATGCATGGCAGCCTGAGACCCAGGCTTTCATGGCCCTGGCCACTACAAAGAAGTTCAACATGAGCGCCAACATCCACGGGGGGGCCGAAGTATGCAACTATCCCTGGGACACCTGGTCACAGTTGCCGGCAGACTATCTCTGGTGGGAATATGTCTGCCATAGGTATGCCGATTCAGCCCAGGCCTATGGCCCTGCCGGATATTTCAACGACTTCGGGACAGGGGTCACCAATGGCTACGACTGGTACAGCATCAGTGGGGGGAGGCAGGACTACATGAACTATTTTCATCAGTGCCGGGAGTTCACCCTGGAGATCTCGAACACCAAATTCCCTGCGGCCACTCAGCTTCCGACTTTCTGGAATGCCAACTTCCGTTCGCTGCTCGGGTATATGGACCAGGCCCGTTATGGGCTCAGGGGTATCGTGAGCGATTCCCTGAGCGGGCAGCCGCTCCACGCCCGGGTTTTCATCCAGGGCCATGATGCGGACAGCTCCCATGTCTGGTCGAGGCTGCCGCTGGGGGACTACTACCGCTATCTTCATGCCGGGACCTACACCCTGACATTCAGCGCTACCGGTTATCACAGCCGCACCATTGCCGGGCTTGGGCTTATCAACGATCAGGCCACTGTATTGGATGTCAAGCTGATGCCAACGTCCAATGGAGTTACCGGGCCTTCAGGGCCCGTGGTCCGGGCATGGTTCGACCCGCTGGCCCGGCAGATCGGTCTCGAGGAGCATGCTTCATCTCAGGGTCAGGCACGGATCGAGATATACAACAGCGCGGGCCTCCTGGTGCTGCGCTCGGGCATGGGGAACAGCTTCTCTTTGCCGGCTGCGCTGCCGGGCGGGTTATACCTTGCCCATATCCTTACGGCCGGGGGGCAGAAGTTGATCGTTAAATGCCTTTCCCCCTGAACAGGGCATCCCCGTAGCCGGCGATGGCTGCGGGGATGCAAAGTTGATGGGCCGGTTGCGGGGCCCATGGTATCAGGGCCGGGAGCGCGATGAAGTTGCGCGTCTACTGCATAAAGGCAGCAGCATCCATCATCTCGCGCCGGGCATATTCCCCGGAGTCCAGTTTACCCTTGACATCCACAAAGGCCTTGATGGTATAATCCACGTCCTCCAGTGTGTGCATGGCGGTGGGGATGAGACGGATGAGGATGACGTCCTTGGGTACCACCGGATAGGTGACGATGGAGCAGAAGATGTTGAACTTCTCCCGGAGATCGAAGGTCAGGTGGGTGGCTTCACCCAGTCCACCCTTGAGCATCACCGGGGTTACCGGGGATTCGGTATTGCCCAGGTCGAAACCGGCGGCCTTGAGGCCATTTTGCAGGGCGTCTACGATGGTCCAGCACTGTTGCCGCAGCTCTGGCATGGTGCGCAGCATTTCCAGTCGTTTCAGGGAGCCGATGACCATGGGCATGGGGAGCGACTTGGCGAAGGTCTGGGAGCGCATATTGTACCTGAGGTACTGCATTACGTCGGCAGGGCCGGCCACGAAGGCACCGATGCCAGCCATGGCTTTGGCGAACGTGCCGAAGTAGAGGTCGATCTCATCCTGCACCCCCAGGTGTTCCCCGGTACCGGCCCCGGTGGCTCCCATAATGCCGAAGCCGTGGGCGTCGTCGACCAAAAGGCGGAAGGCGTATTTCTTTTTCAGGGCCACGATCTCCCGCAGCTTGCCCAGGTCGCCCGACATGCCGTAAACCCCTTCGGTGATTACCAGGATGCCCCCGCCCGTCTCTTCGGTAAGCCGCTGGGCGCGTTGCAGTTCTTTCTCGAAGTTCTGTATATTATTGTGTGGATAGACGTAGCGCTTGCCCATGTGCAGCCGCACCCCGTCGATGATGCAGGCATGGGCTTCAGAGTCGTAAACGATCACGTCCTTGCGATCCACCATGGCATCGATGATGGATACCATGCCCTGGTACCCGTAGTTGAGCAGGAAGGCGTCCTCTTTGCTTTCGAAGGCGGCCAGTTCACGCTCCAGTTGTTCGTGGTATTTTGTCTGACCAGACATCATGCGGGCGCCCATGGGGTAGGCGAGGCCCCATTCGGCTGCTGCATCGGCATCGGCCTTACGCACCTCCGGGTGGTTGCCCAACCCGGCGTAGTTGTTGAGGCTCCACACCAGGCGTTCCTTACCCCGGAACATCATGCGGTTGCTGATCTCCCCCTCGAGCTTGGGGAAGGTGAAATACCCATGGGCCATGACGGAGTGCCGTCCGAGCGGACCCATATTGTTAACGACCTTGTTGAAAATGTCCACGATACACAAGTTTAGCTTAACACCTCAGTGAATTGGGTGCAAAGCTAAAAAGAAAGTGCGGACGAAGACTATCCGACTAGGTCAGATCAGGCTGGTCAATTGATGTACTGTCTCCAGCTTTTTCGCCAGGACCAGCATTTCCACCTTTAATTGAGATCATTTCTTCGAATGACAAAACAGTAACATTACTAAAGATGTTGGAATTTTCCATGACTATTGTTGTTTTAAGATTTCTGAATCAACTGATTTTGTTCCCGTTAGGGAACTATGTCGTTAAGTAAGAAAAGAAAGGCCTCTTTCTACCAGCAGAATATGGTAGGAAGGCAGGATTTACGACGCCTCGAGAGGGATTGAGTAAGATCTGGTTGCTCCAAATCGCTTTCAGAAGTCGTCTTTGGTCCAGAATAGGTAAGGTCTGGCACTTCAATATCAGCCTCTGAGAGTTTTCTCGGACCGTAAGAAAGCCGCCCTCCTCGAACTGAGAGCATTTCAATTGTGTTCATAAGTTCCATGTTCTGAGTTGTTTGAAAAATTGTTGAATTATTTTCTTCCGTTTTGATGCTCATGATCGTATATTTTAGAAAATGACACAAGTTTTGTATATTTACCCATTCCATAAGTTTTGAAGAGGACAGGCAGACATACAAGCTATATTATCCCAAGCCTCAGTATCCAGGTTATCCTAGTGTTCCTGTTTGGCGTAGGATCAATATGTGCAGAAGCTACTTACGCACAACTTGAGAGGTCATCAAGTTATGACGCAGTTGGCAGACTGCTTATTTCCAATGGGGTAAATATACAAAAAGTTAAGCAAACCTCTAAGTCAATATATGCTAGGGTTGCCTATTTCGAAGAGAGGGCTCTTCAAGATAGCCTTGTTGTTCAATACTATGCTCTTGCAACAGCATATAAACAGCAGGGATACCCGTATAACGTGGAATTGTTTAAGGCTTTGGTTTCACTGGTCCAAATTGATGGTGTCACTGAGTTTGAGTCAATTTCGCATGTCGCTAATAGGGTATTAGATGACTCACCTAATGATTTTTATGCTAAGTTATGGTATAATTATTTTACGGCCAAGGTTTTATATAATACGGGAAAATATAGTGAGTCAAAGGAAATAAGCAGCATGTACTGCAAAATCATTGAAAATAGGGTTGATGCTAATTATGATTCGCTGCTTATCCTATTTTATTCATTGAATTTTGCTAATGAATATCTTCTTGGTTCTGTTGATCAGGCTAAAGAGTCTGTATTTAAGAGTTTATCTCTGCATAATATTTATTTTGGTGCAAAGGAGTCTTATCTTTTAGCCTCAATTCACAATAACATAGGGGTAATTGAGCGTAAGCTTGGAAACTATGATCTAGCATTGCAAAATTATTTAAGAGCACTTGAAATAAAGACAAAGATTGGTATAGAAGATGATGATAAAATTATTTTGTCTGCAACAAATTTGTCAAGCCTGTATATTATTCTAGGACGATATGATGAAGGATTGAAGGTGCTAAATCACTATGAATCATTGTACCCAAACATTAACAGTCCAAGAACACTAGTTTCCTTAAACTTGGCAAAGTCAAGAATATACAAGAATATTAGGGACAAAGATAAAGCGCTACAATACACAAAGAATGCCAAAAGGATTGTTTTGCTAAATAAGTCGATTCTTAGCAATGAGATGGTAAAAGTTTTGCTTGAAGAAGGAAATATATATTATTCATTCAACCAATACAACGAAGCAATCAGTAGTTTCAATCTAGCAAATTCTACTATTGCTGATAATAACATTAACTCTCAAAATGATATTACAAAAAATCTTGCTATGGCTCATGCAGCCGCTGGAAATAATGCATCTGCTGACAAATATTTCAAAGAAATTATAAAGTTAAGCATTAATAATCGGGTAACTAATCGGGATAATTTTAACAATACATATCTTCTGTACAGTGAATTTCTGAATTCGATTGGCAAGAGAAAGGATGCGGAATTTTATGTTACTCACGCGTTGGACTATTCTTTACGAAATTATGGCCCAAGAAGTCATAATACAGCTTGGTGTTATGAGTATCTTGCTGATGTTTATGCCTATTCGAATATAAAAAAAGCATTGAGATTTTATAATGACGCCATAGGCATCCTATTAAACAAAGAACAGCCAAGCGCACTGTTATCTAGCAGTAACAGCCTCAACTCCTTCCAAACCATCGAACTCTTCCGCATCGTACAGAAGAAATCCAGGGCCCTTGAAGAACGCCTGAAGTACGACCGCAGCCTGCAGCACCTGCAGGAGGTACAGAAACATTATGCCTACCTCATCGACCTGATCGACAAGACCAAGACCCTGCAGCTGAGTAACTCCAGCAAAATGGAGATCACGGCCTCCCATCAGAAGATTTACGAGAAGGCCGTGGCCTACTCCCTTGAACTATACAAGGCCACCGGCAGCATGGCCTATGCCGAAAGGGCCTTCAATATCGCCGAACGCTCCAAGGCCAGCCTGCTGTACCAACAGATCCGGGAAAGTGATGCCCGTCAGTTTGCCGATATCCCCGACTCCCTCCTGGCCAAAGAAGCCCGCCTGCGCCGCGACATTGCCGCCTTCCAGAAGCTGATCTACGAAGAACGCCAGCTCAGCCAGCCCGATTCCCTGAAAATGTCGAACTGGGAGATGCGCCTCCTGCAACTGCAAACGCAACAGGACCAGCTTACCCTCAGCTTCGAACGCTACTTCCCCGAATATTACCAGTACAAGTACGAGAACCGCATATACAGCATGCGGGAGATCCAGTACCGCCTGCAGCCCGATGAGGCCCTGATCGAATACTACATCTCCGACTCCTTCCTGGTCGGATTCTGCGTGACCCCAATGGGCGTCAGCATCGAGAACCAGGTGCTGACCACCCCCCTGGAAACGCTGATCGCCCATCTGCCCAACCGCCAGGACCTCGGCCAACTCGTCAGCGCCCCCCGGGAAGTGTTCCGCGACTATGTGAACAGTGCCTATGCCCTCTATGCCATCCTGCTGCACCCCTTTGAAGCGCTCATACAAGACCGCAAGCTCATCATCATCCCGGACGGGCAGCTGGGATATATTTCTTTCGAGTCACTGCTCTCCCGGGCCTCGCACACCGACCGCATCAATTACCGCGACCTACATTATGTGCTGCGCGACCACAGCGTGAGTTACGGCTATTCCGCCGCCTTGCTCATCAAGGCCCTCGAACGCCCCAAAGGCCACGCCCGGGGAGAACTGCTGGCATTCGCACCTGCCGTGTTCAACCCCGACGCCCCCCTGGCCCTCAACGCCAGCCGCTTTGCCGAGCGCGGAGGGGAGCTGATGAACCTGCCCCAGACCCTTTACGAGGTAGCCGCCATCGGTAAGATATTGAAGGGTAAGATACTCATGCAGGAGGAAGCCACAGAATCCCGCTTCAAGGCCCTGGCCTCGGGCTACCGCATCCTGCACATCGCCACCCACGGCCTGGTGAACAACGACCAGCCCATGTACAGTCGCCTGGCCTTCTTCCCCGAACAGGGCACAGATGAAGATGGGTACCTCAACACTTATGAGCTTTTCAATATGAAGCTGAACGCCGAGCTCGCCGTGCTCAGCGCCTGCAATACCGGCTATGGGCAGCACGTGAAAGGGGAGGGGCTCATGACCCTTGCCCGGGGGTTCATGTACTCCGGCGTCCCCAGCCTCGTGATCAGCCTGTGGAAGGTAGAGGACCGTTCCACTGCCGCCATCATGGAGTCGTTCTATGCCTACCTCAAGGAAGGGCTCCCCAAGGACGAGGCCCTCAGGCGTGCCAAACTGGATTATATCACTCAGGCCGGCGAACTCGCCGCAAGCCCCTACTTCTGGTCGAGTTTCGTGAATATCGGCGACACGGCCCCGGTTTCCTTCCGTTCCCCCTGGCAACCGATCTACCTCGCCCTGGGCCCCGCCATGGCCATCTTCCTTATCTCCCTCTTCCTGCTGCGCCGCAGGTGGCGCATCCCGGGCATACTGATGTGATCCCCTATGCTGAAGACCTTTTCTCCCTTGCCCCCAACTCAAGGGCCCCTCAATATATTCTGGTTCAGGCGCGACCTCCGGCTCCGGGACCACCGCGGACTGGCTATGGCGATGGCTTCCGGACTGCCCGTGATGCCGTTGTTCATCTTCGATCCTGACATCCTGGAACCCCTGGAGGACCGTGACGACCGCCGGCTCAGCCTCATCATGGACGCCTTGATGCGTATGCAGGAAGATCTGGGCCGCAGAAACAGCGCCCTCTACGTTATCCATGCCCGGCCGGCCCAGGCCTGGGAATGGCTGACCCGCTCACTCGACATCAGGGAGGTGTTCTGCACCGAGGACTACGAGCCCTATGCCCGCAGGCGAGATGACCATATAAGCGAAGGCCTGTGCCGCCAGGGGATAGCGTTTCATGCCGTCAAGGACCAGGTGGTGTTCGGCCCCGCCGAAGTCCTTAAACCTGACGGCAAGCCCTATACCGTTTTCACGCCATATAGCCGTAGGTGGAAGGAACGCCTGGCATCCGACCCCGGCGCCATATCGCCGCTTCCTGACCCGGCCGGCCCCTTCCTCTCCTTCATTACCCGACTTCCTTCGCTGGAGGAGATCGGATTCCGGGCATCAGCCTATGAAACGGGCAGCTTTCCCCCTGTATCCGACCTGATCAGTGGATATGCAGACCACAGGGATCGTCCGGACCTGGCAGGAACAAGCCGTATCGGAGCCTTGCTTAGGTTCGGCACCATCCCAGTGAGGGAAGCGGTTTCCCTGGCCCTCGGCCTTAGTGAGACCTGGCTCAACGAGCTGATATGGCGTGAGTTCTTTATGCAGGTGATGTGGCATTTTCCCCATGTGACCGAAGGGGCCTTCCGCAGCGAATACGATGCCCTGCCCTGGATCAACGATCCCGGGGATATGAAGCGCTGGATGGAAGGGACCACCGGTTTCCCCATCGTCGATGCCGGCATGCGCGAACTGCTGGCCACCGGGTTCATGCACAACCGCGTGCGCATGATTGTCGCCAGCTTCCTTAGCAAGCACCTGCTCATCGACTGGAGGATAGGGGAGGCCTGGTTTGCCCGTCATCTCCTGGATTACGAGCTGGCATCCAATAACGGGAACTGGCAGTGGGCTGCAGGTACAGGATGCGATGCCGCACCCTATTTTCGCATTTTCAATCCCTGGACCCAGCAACAGAAATTCGATCCGCATTCCGACTACATCCGGCGCTGGGTGCCCGAGTTCGGGCGTAGCGGGTATCCCCGGCCCATGCTTGACCATGCCCAGGCCAGGGTACGTTGCCTGACAGCCTACGGCAGTATCAGCCGAAAAACACGCCCATGAAGCCCCCGAGGAAGCTGAGCACAAAATAATTGGAACCGGGCAGCGTTCTGCCGTACGCCCAAAATGCTTACTTTTGCGCCATGTTTGGAAAACCCTTCTTTCTGCTGTCTTTGTTGTTTGCCCTGGCCCTGGTTTCCTGCGGGGATTATCAGAAATTACTGAAAGGCAACGACAACGAACTGAAGTATGAAAAGGCGGTGGCCTATTTCCAGAAAGGCGATTACTACCGGGCCGAGCAGCTCTTCGATCAGCTTATCCCTGTATACCGGGGCACCGATAAGGCCGAGATGATTTACTACTATACTGCCCAGGGTTATTACGAGCAGAAGCAATATATCCTGGCGAGCCACTATTTCAAGCGTTTCACCAAAAATTTCCCCAAGAGCCAGTATGCTGAGGAATGCGCCTTTATGGCCGCCTACTGCATGTTCATGGACTCGCCCCGGGCATCCCTGGACCAGACCAGCACCTACGATGCCATCAACGAACTGCAGCTGTTTACCAACCTCTATCCTGCCAGCACACGGGTGGAGGAGTGTAATATGCTCATCGACCAGCTCAGGGGAAAGCTGGAGGACAAGGCCATTTCTATCGCCAACCTCTATTTCCGCATGGAGGATTATAAGGCTGCCATCACAAGCTACCGTAATGTGCTCAAAGAGTTTCCCGGCACCAGTCAGCGGGAGGTCATACTGAGGGACATTTTCCGTTCTGCCTACTATTACGCCAACCGCAGCATACCCGCCCGTCAGGCCGAGCGCTACGCCGAGGCCCTGGATGCATACAACAGTTTTTCCGCGGAATTTCCGGAGAGCACCTACCTCAGGAATGCCCGCAACCTCAGGGATAACATCCTGAAAGTCAATCCCAACCTGGGTTCATAACTACACACTATATGGAATACAAACGGATCAAAGCCGACAATCAGGCCGTCACCCGCAGGATGCGCGATTTCGTGAACGGGACCGATAATGTCTACGAAACCATTGTCATCCTCTCCAAACGCGCCAACCAGATTGGGATGGACCTGAAGGAGGAGCTGAACAAGAAAATCTCCGAGTTCACCCAGACCTCTGACAACCTGGAAGAGGTATTCGAGAACAAGGAACAGATCGAGATCGCCAAATACTACGAGAAGCTCCCCAAGCCCACACTGCTCGCCATTCAGGAATACCTGGAGGATCAGATCTATTTCCGTAATCCGATCAAGGAGATGCGGGACAGCAATCCCTAAGTCCTTGCGGGCATGTTGAGGGACAAGAACATCCTGATCGGGGTGACCGGCAGCATCGCAGCCTACAAGGTACCGTTGCTGGTGCGCCTGCTGATGAAGGAAGGGGCCAATGTGCGGGTGGTGATGACACCTTCCGCCCATGACTTCGTTACCCCCTTGACCTTGTCCACGCTTTCGAAAAGGCCGGTTTGGACTGAGGCCTTCGACCCCAGGGACGGCCTCTGGAACAGCCATGTGGACCTGGGCCGCTGGGCCGACCTTTTTGTGATCGCCCCGGCCTCGGCCAACACCCTGGCCAAAATGGCCCATGGCATCGCGGACAATTTCCTGATGACCGTCTATCTTTCCGCCAAATGCCCTGTGTATTTTGCTCCGGCCATGGACCTTGACATGTACCGTCACCCCACCACCCAGGAGAACATTCACCGGCTGACCCGCATGGGCCATCACCTCATCGAGCCCCAGACCGGAGAACTGGCGTCGGGGCTTTGTGGCGCAGGGAGGATGGAGGAGCCGGAAATGATCCTCGAGGTTATTCGGCTGGCCCTGACCGCAAAGGACATGGAAGGTGTTCATGCCCTGGTGACGGCCGGGCCCACACATGAACCCCTGGATCCGGTTCGTTACTTCGGCAATCATAGCAGC
>ERZ795054.2533-NODE-2533-length-15252-cov-5.531881_pt1 | contig 15252 bp, 15 predicted proteins | sample MGYA00375138_ERZ795054 | MGnify/ENA primary metagenome ERZ795054 (study PRJEB30183, sample SAMN05720215) | anaerobic digester metagenome | isolation source: active sludge of municipal wastewater-treating anaerobic digesters | place: USA | collected 2014-12-23 ...
GATCCTCAAGACCGAGGGCTTCATCAAGAACTTCAAGAAGATCCAGGCGGAGGGCGCCAACGTCATCCGCATCTTCCTGAAGTACGACGAGGCGAACGACCCGATCCTCCACGGCCTGGACAAGGTCTCCAGGCCCGGGCGCCGCGTCTACGCGGGATACAAGAACCTTCCGCGGGTGTTCAACGGCTACGGCACGGTCATCGTCTCGACCTCCACGGGCGTGACCACCGGCAAGAAGGCCGTCGAGAAGCAGGTGGGCGGAGAGCTCATCTGCACGGTCTGGTAACGAAGGGAAGCGCTATGTCGAGAATCGGAATACGGCCGGTCTCTCTCCCCCAGGGCGTCAAGGTGAGCGTCACCCCGACCCAGGTCACGGTGGAGGGGCCCAAGGGAAAGCTCCAGCAGAGCTACAATCCATTAGTCGAGATCGCCGTCAAGGACGGCCTCGTCCATGTCTCCCGGAAGAACGACTCCAAGCCGGCCAAGGCCTTCCACGGCCTGTACCGGAAGCTCGTCTCCAACATGGTCGTCGGCGTCACCGAGGGCTTCAAGAAGACCCTCGTGATCAACGGCGTCGGCTACCGTGCCGAAGTGCAGGGCAAGCTCCTCGTCATGAGCCTCGGGTACTCCACCGACTTCGCGGTGGCCATCCCCGAGGGCCTCACGGTCGCGATCGAGGCGAACAACCAGAAGGTCGTCATCTCCGGAAACGACCGCTGGCTCGTCGGCAAGTTCGCGAGCGAGGTCAGGGGTCTCCGCCTCCCCGAGCCCTACAAGGGCAAGGGCATCAGGTACGATGACGAGACGATCCGCAAGAAGGTCGGCAAGACCGGCGTGAAGTGAGGCCCGAAAAATGAGCGTCAAGGAATTAAGCGACAAGCTTAGGAAGCGCGAGCAGCGCAGGACCCACGTCCGCAAGAACATCGAGGGCACCCTCGAGAAGCCGCGGATGACCGTCTTCAAGTCGAACAACTACCTCTACGTGCAGGTGATCGACGACTCGGCGGGGCACACCCTCGCCTCGGCGAGCACGCTCGAGGAGTCCCTCAAGGGCCTCAAGCGCAACGTCGAGGGCGCCGGCAAGCTCGGCGAGGAGATCGGGAAGCGCCTCAAGGAGAAGAACGTGGCCGTCGTCGTCTTCGACCGCAACGGCTACAAGTACCACGGTATCGTCAAGGCGATCGCCGACGGCGCCCGCAAGGCCGGGATCCAGTTCTAGGGGGACCGCGTGGATAACAGGAACAGAAGGGACGATTCCGGGTCCCGCGACAACTACATGGAGAAGCTCGTCAAGCTGAACCGGACGGCCAAGGTCGTCAAGGGCGGCCGCCGCTTCTCCTTCTCCGCGCTCACCGTCGTCGGCGACCGCGCCGGCATGGTCGGGTTCGGATTCGGCAAGGCCAACGACGTGGCCGAGGCGATCCGCAAGAGCATCGACCGGGCCAAGCACAGCATGGTCCGCCTTCCCTCCAAGAACGGCACCATCCCTCATGAGGTCGTGGGCGAGTACAAGGCCACGAAGGTCATGATGAAGCCGGCCTGCCCGGGCTCGGGCATCATCGCGGGCGGTCCCGTCCGCGCCATCATGGAGGCCGGCGGCGTGACCGACGTCCTCTCGAAGTGCGTCGGGTCCCGCTCCTCCATCAACATCGTCCATGCCGTCTTCGAGGGCATCGACGGGATGATGGACGCGAAGACCGTCGCGAAGAACCGCGGCAAGACGCTGAAGGACCTGTGGGGTTAAGCCATGGCTAACAAGATAGAAATCACCCTCGTCAAGAGCCTGATCCACCAGAAGCCCCAGATGCGCGCCACGGTGCGCTCCCTCGGGCTCAACAAGATCAGCTCCAAGACCGTCAAAGAGGCCAACCCGGCTATCCTGGGCATGGTCCGGACCGTCCAGCACCTCGTCGAAGTGAAGGAGGTGGAGTGATGTCCGACTTCAACCTGCACGCGCCCGAGGGCGCGACCAAGCGGAAGAGGATCGTCGGCCGCGGCCAGGGCTCCGGCCTCGGCACCACCGCCGGCAAGGGCAACAAGGGACAGCAGTCCCGCTCCGGCGGCAAGACCTATCCCGGCTTCGAGGGCGGCCAGATGCCCCTCTACAGGCGCCTTCCCCACCGCGGGTTCAAGAACACCATGTTCCGCAAGGACTGGCAGGTCGTGAACCTCCGCGACCTCGAGACCAAGTTCGAGGCCGGTGAGACCGTCGACGGCGTGTCCCTGCGGGCCAAGGGCCTCGTGAAGAAGGCCGAGGGGCTCGTGAAGATCCTCGGCGACGGCGAGCTCTCCAAGGCTCTGACCGTCTCGGTGGACAAGGTCTCCGCCCAGGCCCTGGAGAAGATCCAGAAGGCCGGCGGCAAGGTCGAGGTCCGCCTAGAGAACAAGGCCGGCGCCTAACCGGCGTCTCGAGGTAGGGCATCATGGCAGGCAACGCGCTAACCGACGTCTTCCGAATCAAGGAACTCCGGGACCGGATCCTCTTCACGCTCTTCTGGCTCGTGATCTTCCGGCTCGGGGCTTTCCTCCCGATACCCGGCATCAACGCCAACGCCCTCAGGGTCTATTTCGAGGCCCAGGCCGGCGGCGCCGCCGGCGGAGTCACGGACTATCTCGACTTCTTCGCGGGCGGAGCCTTCAAGAACTTCTCCCTCTTCATGCTGGGCGTCATGCCGTACATCAGCATGCAGATCATCATGCAGCTGCTCCTCATCGTCTTCCCGAGCCTCAAGAAGGTCGCGGAGGAGGAGGGCGGCCGCAAGAAGATCCAGCGCTGGACCCGCATCGGCTCCGTCGCGGTCTGCGTCATCCAGGGCATGGCCATCATGGCCTGGGCCGACAGGATCCCGAACGCCATCGCCCTCTCCTCGAGGACGCTCTTCACGGTCACGGCGCTGCTCACGGTCACGACCGGCTCGATGTTCCTCATCTGGATCGGCGAGCAGATCACCAAGCGCGGCATCGGCAACGGCGTCTCGCTCCTCATCTTCGCGGGCATCGTGGCCAGGCTCCCCAACGCCACCTACGAGCTCATCAAGAAGATCCAGCGCGACGAGCTCAACCCGATCTACGCGATCGTGGTCCTCCTGATGTTCGTCGGGGTGATCGCCCTCGTCGTGTTCGAGCAGCAGGGGCAGCGCAAGATCCCGGTCAACTACGCCAAGCGGGTGGTCGGAAGGAAGATGTACGGGGCGCAGAACACCTACATCCCCTTCAAGATCAACCCCTCCGGCGTCATCCCGGTCATCTTCGCCTCCTCCATCCTCACCTTCCCGCTCCAGGTCGCCCAGGGATTCGGGGTCAACGCGAAGTGGCTCAGGGACTTCGCCTACTGGCTCACGCCCAACGGCTTCTGGTACAACCTCTTCTACGTGCTGTTCATCGTCTTCTTCGCCTACTTCTACACCCAGGTGACGCTGAACCCGCAGGAGATCTCCAAGAACATCCGCGAGAACGGCGGCTCGATCCCGGGCATCCGCAGCGAGAAGATGGAAGAGCACCTGACGAGGATCCTGAACAGGATCATCCTCCCCGGCTCGCTCTACCTGGCGCTCATCGCGCTGATCCCGAGCGTCGTGACCCATGTCTTCAATTTCCCGAGCCAGCTCGCCTACCTCCTCGGAGGCACGAGCCTGCTCATACTCGTCGGCGTCGACCTAGACACGATGTCCCAGGTGGAGGCGCTCCTCAAGATGCACCACCACGAGGGCCTCGTGCGCAAGGGCCACATCCGCTCGAGGAACCTGTAGATCATTTCGCCGAAATGGTGTTTAATAGCGGCTTACGCCGCGGGGGGAACCCATGAAAGTCAGGACCAGCGTCAAGCGCATTTGCGATAAGTGCAAGGTGATCAAGCGCAACGGTATCGTTCGGATCATCTGCGAAAACCCGAAGCACAAGCAGAAGCAGGGCTGAGGGGAGGAGGAAGCTCATGGCACGCATAGCGGGAGTCGACCTCCCGAACAAGCACGTGGAAATCGCGCTTACCTACATCTTCGGACTCGGTAGGACCAGCGCCAGGAAGATCTGCGAAAGCACCAAGATCGACCCGGCCAAGAAGATCAACGATCTCTCCAACGACGAGATCAACGAGCTCCGCAAGGTCATCGAAAGCGACTACAAGGTCGAGGGACGCCTCCGCTCGGAGACCGCCCTCAACATCAAGCGGCTCATGGACATCGGCTGCTACCGCGGCCTCCGTCACCGTCGCGGACTTCCCGTCAACGGGCAGCGGACCAGGACCAACGCCCGCACCCGCAAGGGCAAGCGGAAGACCGTGGCGAACAAGAAAAAGGCCTAACGGAGGTACGCTAAAGTGGCAGTCGCAAAGAAGAAGAAAGAGAAGAAGAGCGTATACGAGGGCAACGTCTACATCCAGGCGACCTTCAACAATACGATCATCACGATCACCGACCTCAACGGCAACGCCATCTCGTGGGCGAGCTCCGGCGGCCTCGGCTTCCGCGGCGCGAAGAAATCCACCCCCTTCGCGGCGCAGACCGTGACGGAGACCGCGGTCCAGAAGGCCCTCACGGTGGGCCTCCGCGAAGTCCACGTGTACGTTAAGGGACCCGGCGTCGGCCGCGAGTCGGCCATCCGCCAGCTCGGGGCGCTCGGACTCAAGGTCCGCAGCATCAACGACGTGACGCCCATTCCCCACAACGGGTGCCGGCCGCGCAAGGTCCGGCGCATCTGACGGAAAGGGGGAGACACTAGATGGCACGATACACCGGCCCGAGCTGCAGGCTCTGCAGGACCGAACAGAAGAAGCTTTTCCTCAAGGGCGCCCGCTGCAAGAGCGACAAATGCCCGATCAACCGCAAGGCCCTTCCCCCCGGGAAGGCTCCCAAGTCCCGGCCTTCCAAGCAGTCCGAGTACGCGGTCCAGCTCCGCGAGAAGCAGCGCCTCAAGAGGACCTACGGCCTCATGGAGACGCAGTTCCGCAACACCTTCGAGAAGGCTCTCCGCATGCCCGGGAAGACCGGCGAGAACCTCTTCGCGCTCCTTGAGAGGCGCCTGGACAACGTCGTCTACCGCCTCCGCTTCGCGACCTCCCGCGCCCAGGCGCGCCAGCTCGTCCTCCACGGCCACGTCGCGGTGAACGGCAAGCGCGTCAACGTCGCCTCGTTCACCGTGAAGCCGGGCGACCAGCTCACGGTCCTCGCGAGCGGCAGGAAGATGAACCTCGTGAAGGACGCACTCCAGGAAGTCGGGCGCTCCGGCGTCATGCCCTGGCTCGAGGTCGATCCCGACAACATGTCCGGCAAGTTCGCCGCGGTTCCGCACCGCCAGGACATCTCCGACATGGCGGACATCCGCGAGCAGCTCGTCGTCGAGCTCTACTCGAAGTAAGGAGTCGAAATGGCGCGGAAGAACCTACTCAAGGGTTTCAAGAGGCCGAAGGGCATCACCTACGAGCAGAGCGAGTCAGGCCCGGACTACGGGAAGTTCATCGCCTACCCCTTCGAGCCTGGCTACGGTACCACCGTCGGCAATACGCTGCGCCGAATTCTCCTTTCTTCGATCCAGGGCTACGCCGTGACGGCGGTGCGGATCGTCCGCTACGACGCGGACGGCGCGCAGCACATCGTCACGAGCGAGTTCGAGACCATCCCGGGCGTCGTCGAGGACACGATCGAGGTCCTCAACAACCTCAAGCAGCTCCGCCTGCGCCTCCCCAACGACGAGGAGCAGGCGACCTTCCTCTACGAGTTCAAGGGGCCCTGCGACATCGACGGCTCGACCTTCGCGAAGGACAAGCCGCTGGAGGTCCTGAGCCCCGGGGTCAAGATCGCGACCCTCATGGACGACGCCAAGCTCGACTTCGAGGTCCAGGTGGACCTGGGCCGCGGCTACGTCCCCTCCGAGGTCAACGAGAAGTACGTCGAGGTCGTGGGGACCATCCCCATGGACGCGATCTTCTCGCCGGTCAAGAAGGTGAAGTACTCGGTCGAGCCGACCCGCGTCGGCCAGCGCTCGGACTACGACAAGCTCGTGCTCGAGATCTGGACGGACGGGACGGTCAGGCCGGAGGACGCGCTCGCCGAGGCCGCCAAGATCGCCAAGGACCACTTCGCCATCTTCGTCAACTTCGACGAGGGCGAGGCCGGCGCGGACGAGGAATCGGACGAGATCGAGGAGAGGGTCAGGCAGATCCTCAACACCCCGGTCGAGGAGCTCGAGCTCTCGGTACGCTCCTCGAACTGCCTGAAGAACGCGAACATCAAGACGATAGGCGACCTCACCCGCAAGACCGAGGACGACATCGCCAAGACCCGGAACTTCGGCAAGAAGTCCCTCCAGGAGATCAAGGACAAGCTCAAGGAGTGGAACCTCGGCCTCGGGATGACGGACTACTCCGCCCTCCGGAACTACCTGAAACTGTCCATGAAGAAGGAAGAGACCGATGAAGCATAAGATCGGATTCAACAAGCTGAACCGCGTCCCGGCGCACCGCAAGGCGCTCCTCCGCAACATGACGACCGTGCTCTTCAAGCACGAGCGCATCGTCACGACGCGGGCCAAGGCCAAGGAAGTCCGCCGCGAAGCCGAGAAGATGATCACGAGGGCGAAGGAGGACTCCGTCCACAACCGCCGCACCGTCGGGAAGAAGATCACCGACGAGGCCATCCTCGCGAAGCTCTTCACCGAGCTCGGCCCCCGCTTCAAGGAGCGGAACGGCGGCTATACCCGCATCCTCCGCATCGGGGAGCGCAAGCACGACGCGGCCGACATGGTCGTCCTCGAGCTCGTGGACCGCAAGGAAGACGACAAGAAGACCAAGCGCGACGAGCGCAAGGCCGAGAAGAAGGTCAAGAAGGCCGAGAAGGCCGAGAAGACCGCGAAGGCCGAGTAAGGCCCGAAGGAGCAAAGCATGTCCAAGGCGCACCGCGGCAAAGGCATTCGCGAACTCTTCGCCTCCGGCCGGGCCACCTGCCCCGTCTGCAAGCGCGAAGGCGTGAAGGTCCTCTACGAGCAGGAGATCGACGGCCAGAAGACCAAGATCTGCAAGACCTGCAAGGCGACCATCGCCAACAAGAAGTGATCGAATGAAGGGCGGCGCCACGGCGCTGCCCTTCGATCCGCGCCGCGAGGCGCGACGGCCGAGGCCTCCCTTCCCGGGAGGCCTCGGCTTATTATGGACTCCGAGGCGCGCCCGATCCCGCCCTGCCCGCCCCCGCCCCGCGCGATGGGCGACGCCGCTTTTCCGCGCCGGGCCGCGGAAAACCGTTGCAATCCCGAGCGAACAGGATATATTAATAAATATCTCCTCAATGCCGCGCCGGAGGCGGGCGGGCGCGGTCAAGGCGGATCCATGGCGCAGGTACGGAAGCTCATCCTCGCAATTGCGGCGGCGGTCCTCGCGGGACCCCTGCCTGCGCAGGACCTGGCCTTCAAGGCCGCGCCCGAGCTCTACCTCCCCCTGGGCGCCGACGCGGCCCTCTTCAAGGCCGGCCTGGGTGCGGAATTCCGCGCCGACGCCGAGCTTTTCGGCTTCCTCTCCCCCTCCCTGGAGGCCGGCCTCGCGGGCCTGCCGCTCGACGGGCCGAGCGGCTCGGTGAGCCTTTCGCGGGCCGGCGCCGGCCTGGGCTGGGTGCTCTATCCCGGCTCGCGGCTCAAGGTCAGGCTCGGCGCCTCGGGAGGCCTCTACTCGGCGGCCTACGACGCGGACAAGGCCGGGGGGCTCTACTGGAAGGCCCTGGGGGAGGCGGGCTACCGCTTCACCCCCGGCTTCTCCCTCTCGGCCTCCGCGGGCTACCTGAGCTGCCTCCAGCCGGGGGAGCCCTTCTTCCAGGGCCTGTCCATCGGCATCGTGGCCGACCTCTCCGTGGGCGTCCTGGGCGAGCGCGGCTCGGGCGTCGCGATGAGCTCGGCCCAGTCCGGACGCGTCTTCCCGATCGCCTACGACAAGTACGCGACAAGGCGCATCGGGACCATCCGCGTGGAGAACAGGGAGCAGGGCGAGATCCGCGACCTCGAGCTCTCCTTCCAGGCGGGAGGCTACGGCGCCGGGCCGGTCGTCTGCGGACGGGCCGCCTACCTGGGTCGGGGCAAGTCGCTCGAGTTCCCCCTCTACGCGGCCCTGGGCGAGTCCGTCCTCGGCATCACCGAGAGCACGAAGATAGAGGGCCTCGCGACCCTCCGCTACAAGCTCCTCGACAAGACCGTCGAGGATTCCGAATCCGTCGCCGTCTCCGTCCTGCACCGGAACGCCCTGACCTGGGAGGACGAGCGGGCCGTCGCGGCCTTCGTCTCCCCGAACGATCCGGCCGTCCTGGACCTCTCCAAGTACCTGGCGGGCCTGGTGCGGGAGCGGGCCAGGCCGGAGATCGACAAGGGCCTGCAGTACGCGATGGGGATCTTTGAGGGCTTGAGGCTCTCGGGCGTGGTGCGGAGCGCCGATCCCTCGACGCCCTACGCGGCCGCGCGCGCCGCCCCCGCCGAGCTCGACTACCTCCAGTATCCCTTCCAGACCCTCGCCTACAAGGGCGGGGACTCAGACGACGTCGCCGTCCTCTACGCGGCGGCCCTGGAGTCCGTCGGCATCAAGACCGGCCTCGTCCTCCTGCCCGGCGAGGTCCTGGTCGCCGCCCGCCTGGACATGGCGGAGTCGGAGGCGCGGACGGCCTTCGTCAACGCCGGCGACGCGGTCGGCGCCCGGGGCCAGGCCTGGATCATCGTCGCCACCGACCTCATGCGCGAGGGCTTCCTCGGCGCCTGGCAGGCCGGCGCCGCGAAGTGGGCGGCCGCCTCCGCCTCCGGCAAGGCGCCGGCCATCCTGGAGCTCGCCGAGGGCTGGAAGGAGTTCCCCGCCCGAGGCGTGCCTGGCGTCGACTTCCGTCCGCCCAAGCCGAGCGAGGCCCAGGTCTCCCTGGCCTTCGAGAACGCGATGAAGCGCTTCGTGTCCCGCGAGGTGGAGCCGCGGTCCCGTCGCCTCCTGGCCGAGATGGGCCCGGGCGGCGGCACGGGAAGGCAGCGCAACGCCCTGGGCATCCTTTACGCGCGCTACGGCCTGGTCGCCGAGGCGGAGGCGGAGTTCGATAAGGCGGCCGCCGCCGGCTATGGCCCCGCGGTCACCAACCTCGCGAACGCGGCCTACCTTCGGAAAGACTACGAGCGCGCCGTGAAGTGGTACGAGGAGGCGCTCCGGAAGTCGCCCGACAACAAGGCCGCCCTCATCGGCCTGGCCCGCGCGAAGTACGAGCTTGACGCCTACGCCGAGGCCGACGACCTCTACGCGCGGGTCCTGAAGGCCGATCCCGCCCTGGCCAGGCGCTACGCCTACCTCTCCTCCCGGATCGAAGGCTCGGCCTCCAGGGCCGCCTCCTCCGACCGGGACGGCCTCGTGGCCTGGGAAGAGGGGGAATGACCTCCTTCCCGCGCCGGGAGGCTCGCGGCGGCCGGGCCCGCACGCGGGAGTCCGCCCCGCGGGACTCCGTCCCTCGGGACTTCGTCCCGGCCGCGGCCTGCCTCGTCCTCGCCTTCCTGCTCTCCGCCCGGTCCCTGCCCGCCCAGTCCTTCCTGGAGCGCGTCTCCACCCGCTTCGTCGCCGACGCCCAGGTGCCCGTCCTCGGGGACGAGGCTACCTTCGACACGGGCTACAGGGCCGGCGTCGAGGCCGAGTTCCGGGCCCTGCCCTTCCTCGCGCCCTACCTGCGCGCTGGCGCGGGCTCGGCTCCCCTCGCCGGCGAGGGCCTCGGGAGCGTCTCCCTCGCGGACGGGGGCCTGGGCCTCGCGCTCTCGCTCCGCGCGGGCGAGCGCCTGGCCTTGCGGCTCTCCGGAGAGGGCGGCCTCTACCGCGCGGCCTGGAACGACGCCGCGGCGAGCGGCGTCTCGTACGGCCTGCGCGCCGAGCTCGGCTTCAGGCTCTCTCCCGCCTTCTCGCTCTCCGCCGCCGCCGGCCTCACGCGCTACGAGGGGGCCTCGGAGCCCCTCCTCTCCGCGGCCACGGCCGGCCTCGTCTTCGGGATCAAGCCCGCCGAGCTCGGGAACCGGGCGTCCAAGGTGCGAGCCCTCCCCGGCAAGCTGGAGCCCGTCTTCCCCGTCTTCCACAGCTACTACGACGGGCATTCCTTCGGCACCGTCCGCGTGGAGAACGGCGAGGACTACGAGCTCAAGGACCTCAAGGTCTCCTTCGTCTCCAGCCGCTATATGTCGCGGCCCAAGCTCTGCGCCACGATCGAGAGCCTGCCTCCGGGCGAGGCCGTGGAAGTGCCCCTCTACGCCCTCTTCGACGACGACGTCCTGTCGCTGACCGAGGGGACCCTCCTCTCCTGCGAGGCCGTCGTCGACTACCGCGCCGTGGGCTCGAGGCGGGAAATCCGCGCGCCCCTGGAACTCCGCCTCCACCACCGCAACGCGATGAACTGGGACGACGACCGGCGCGCCGCCGCCTTCGCCTCGCCCAAGGATCCCGCCGCCCTCTGGTTCTCGCGCTACGCCTCGGCCGTCGCGCGCGACCGCCTGCGCGGGGACGTGGATCCCAACCTGCAGCAAGCCGCCTCGGTCTTCGAGGCCCTGAAGCTCTTCGGCATCAACTACGTCGTCGACCCCTCGAGCTCCTACGTCGAGAAGTCCTCCTCCGAGTCCTCCGTCGACTACCTCCAGTATCCCTACCAGACCCTCTCCTACCGCGGCGGCGACTGCGACGACCTCTCGATCCTCAACGCCTCCCTCCTCTCCTCCCTCGGCATCGAGACCGCCTTCATCACGATCCCCGGCCACATCTACATGGCCTTCGCCCTCAGGATGGGCGAGGCCGAGGCGAGGGCGAGCTTCTACGATCCCGGCCTCCTCATCTACCGCGACGGCAAGGCCTGGGTGCCGGTGGAGATCACGATGGTGAAGGACGGCTTCGTGAAGGCCTGGCGCATCGGCGCCAAGGAATGGGCGGACAACGAGCGCCAGGGCGAGGCCCGGCTCTACCCCCTGCCCGAGGCTTGGAGGCTCTATCCTCCCGTCGGCCTTCCCGACGTCAACCCGCGCTTCTCCCTTCCCGACGAGGCCCTCGCGATGCAGGCCTTCGATATGGCGATGGACCGCTTCGTGGCCCGCGAGATCGAGCCCCAGGTGCGGGCCCTGGCGGGCGCGCCCGGCTCCGAGCCCGGACCCGCGGCGCGGAACGAGCTCGGCATCCTCTACGGCCGCTACGGCATGCTCAAGGAGGCCTGGAGGGAATTCTCCGCCTCCGCGAAGGGCGGCTCGAAGTCCGCCTGGACGAACCTGGGCAACGTAGCCTTCATCCGCAAGGACTACGCCCTCGCCCTCGAGTACTACGGCTGGGCCCTGGGGCTCGAGCCCGGGGACAGCCTGGCCCTCCTCGGGAAGGCCCGCGCGAGCTACGAGCTCGAGCGCTTCGACGCCTCCGGCGAGGCCTACCGCGCCCTCAAGGCCGCCGATCCCGCCCTCGCGGCCCGCTACGGCTACCTGGGCTCCCTGTACGGCGGCGAAGGCCGGGCCTGGTCGCTTTCCGAGCGCCTCTCCTCAACGGCCTGGGCCAGGCCGGCCGCCGCGGCGTCAGCCGCCGTAGCTCCAGCCGCCGTGGCGCCGGCGGTCGCCGCGCCGGCGTCGGCGGCAGCGGCTCCCATTGTGGAGGCCTCTCCTTCGGCTCCGGCGGTCGCCGCGCCGGCGACGCCCGCCGCCGCGGCCCCCGCGCTCGTTCCCGAGACTGTCGCCGCCGCGGCCCCCGAGGCGGCGGCGGCTCCGAGCGCGGACGCAGCCACTCTTCCCGGGGAGCCGCTCCTCGCCGAGTCGGCTCCGCCCGCGGGGGCCGAGGCCGCGGCGCCGATCCTCGACGAGCCCGCGCCCCCGCAGGTTCCCTCGTCTGTCGCCTCGACCGAGCCGGCCCTCGCGGAGCCCGTGGCCGCGCCTGTCGCGCCTCCTGCCATAGCCGAGGCCTTGCCCGAGGACCGCGACGCCGCCATGGCCGCCGAGGAGGCGGCTCGCCGCCTCGCCGCCCTGCGAGCCGAAGAAGAGGGGAGGGCCGCCGCCGAGGCCGAGCGGCGACTCGCCGAAGCGCGCGCCGCCGAAACTGCCCGGTTGGCGGCCGAAGAGGAAGAGCGGAAGCTCGCCGAGGCGCGCGCGGACGAACAGCGTCTCCGCGAAACGGAAGCCGCGAGCCTGGCCGCCGAAGAGGAGGAACGGAAGCTCGCCGAGGCGCGCACAGCAGAAGAGCGTCTCCGCGAAGCGGCGGCCGCCGCCGCGCCTCCCTCGGCTCCCGCCGAGGCCGCGCAGTCCGGCCCGGCTACGCAGCCCGAATCCGCGCCCGCCGCGCCTCCCCCCATCTCGGAGGATCTTCCCGAGGACCGCGACGCGGCCCTGGCCGCCGAGGAGGCGGCTCGCCGCCTCGCCGTCTCTCGCGCGGAGGAAGAGGCGAGGGCGGCCGAGGAAGCCGAACGGCGACTGGCCGAGGAGCGCGCGGCCGAAGAGCGTCTCCGCGAAGCAGAAGAGCGTCTCCGCGAAGCGGAAGCCGCGCGACTGGCTGCCGCTGAAGCGGAGCCGGTACGAGAAGAGGTGATCGTCGAAGAAGCTCCGCAACCCGCAGGAACGATCGCCGAAGCCGCGCCGTCGCCTACGGTGGAAACAACTTCGCCTGCGCCAAATCATCCCATCGCGACCGAGCCCGCAGTGGCGCCGGCCGCGCTGGAAGAATCCGCCGCGGACGGCGCTCTGACGCAGGCGGGGGATGTCGCCGACGTCGGTTCGGGCGAATCGCCCGAGGCCGTCAGGGTCCCGCTCCTCTCCGGCTTCGAGGGCTTTGTCCCGGGCCTGGGGGAGTGGATCATCGGCGAGAGCGTCGCGGCCCAGGGTGATCCCGAAAGCTACTACGCCAAACTCGCCCGGCCCCTCGCGTCCGGCGAAGGCGCGCTCCGCTATTCCTTCACCGCGCGCTCGACAGGGCGCGGCTGGACCGGCTACGGCCTGCATGTCCTGGTCGCGGGAGCGCGCACGCACCGCGGCTACGGGGAGGGCGAGTCCTATCTCGTGTGGGTGACGCGCGACCCGCGGCGGGGCGACGGCTCCACGCGCCTCGAACTCTACAGGTCGAGGACCGACGTGGACATGGGCCTCGTCGGCTCCGTCCCCCTCCCCGGCTCGATCTTCGAGAGCGCCAGGATCGAGGTCGAGGCCGATCCCCTCGCGGGGAGCCTGGTCGTCCGCGTCGACGGCGTGGAGCGCCTGCGCGAGGCGGGCCTCTCCCTTTCCCGGGCCTCGGGCGCGGTCGTCCTGCGCGCTCTCGACCGGGCCGAATTCTCCGACTTCTCCGTGGAGGCGATACCATGACGTTCCGCACAGGCAAGACGCGCCCCGCAGGGGCGGATTCGACGAACGGCGCGCGGCAGGCTCGCGCGAGGCGGGGCCTCTCCTGCCTCGCGGCCGGGCTCGCGCTGGCCTTCCTGGGCGGATGCGACAACCTGTTCTCGGGGGAGGACCTCAAGGCGAAGATCAAGGACGAGGTGACGGTGACGAACGCGGAGGAGGTGACGGTTACGGTGAGGCCGGATCCGGCGATGCCTGGGGCTACCGGTACGGCGGTCAGCGTGACCAAGCAGAAGGTTGGCGTCCCGTTCCCAATAAGCGTTTCGGTCAACGAAGATTACACCTTCATTGGATGGACTTCCGCCGGGGACGGCTCGCCTTCGTATGAGAAAGTCGGAAGTGTCTCTACGACCGCGACCATCGGTACCTCCGGATCAAATATCATAATTCAGGCTAATTTCGCGACGAAGCCCAAGGTGCTGAGTACGGATCCGCGGTCCGACCAGGATCAGGTTGTACTCAACAAGTCGCTTACCATATTCTTCTCCGAGGATATAGACCCGTCGTCGCTTGCCAAGTCTCTATTTACGATAACGTCCATAGGTATCGGAATGTCGGGTATGCCTGCCTCGATAATTGACAAGTATGACGATCCTTTCGCGGTAGGAACGAACGGCATACGTCTTCCGATAAAGTCCAGTGCCCTCCTTGGCCAGACGAACCAGATCGATGTCACGCTTTCTAGCGCGCTGCCATTCCTGAGTGGGCGTTCCATGAAAGCGTCAAAGTCATGGTCATTCTATACGGGAACGAGTTCGGATACGACAGCGCCTAACTTCGACAGCGTAAACAGCAAGATACAACCCGCGCTCGGCCCCGACGGAGAGACAAACGCTTCGCCGATAATCATCGACGTGATCGCCGGAGACACCGAGGGGACGGTGCAATTGATGAGGATCCGGGAAACTCCGATCGATCCTCCCGGTCCGGCTGTTGAATACTCTTATGACAATGTCTACCAGCGCAACCTTAGCTATCCCTTGGCCACCGCGGGAGAAGGTTCGAAGAAGATCGAGGTTTGGGTCGCCGACAACAACGGCAATTGGACTCCTAGCCCATGGACCAAGACGATCATCTTTGACAGGTCGCTTCCGGTCGTCAGCGGGTTCTCTCTGGACAGCGGCGCCGCCTATTCCGCCGATACTTCGGTGACAGCGAGCGCTTCGGTCTCGGACGCGAACGACGACATTCAGGCGCGCTTCTCCAATGACGGGACGACTTATGGTGCATGGACGGCATTCAACGGTTTGACCACCCTCACTATTCCGGTGAACGACGGACTGAAGACTGTATATGCTCAGTTCCGCGACGCGGCGGGGAATCTCGCGGCAGATACTTACCAGGATTCGATAGAACTTGATGGCACGTTGCCCCTAGTCAGCTTGGCTAGGACGCCCGCCGGCGCCAGTATAGCAGGAGGGACAGTAGTCTCCTTTGTTGCGACGATAGTCGAAGCCGGTGGTTTCACATCGACGCCGACACTTGCCGTAGCCGGAGTCGAATCGGGCCTCGTGATGAGTACGCTCTCTTCAAGCTCGCCATGGATCTATGCTTGTGATTGGACTGTTCCATCGAATACCATCTACGATGGAGTCCATGCTGTAATCGTCTCCGCGACCGATCGGGCAGGAAACGTAAATTCAGTCACAAGCGGCGCGAACAGCATCGCCATCGACAACACTCCGCCTGGCGACGTGAGCGGAGCGACGGCGACAGCCAACGCAGGCGGCACGGTGACGCTAGCCTGGACGAATCCGGGTGATGTCGACTTCAGGCGGGTGCGCGTCAGCTGGACGGGACCCGCGCCGGGAACAACGACGGAAACCCATACTTGCGCGGACGACGCGACGACGTTTACGACCGACGTCCTGGCGGATGGCTCTTATAGCTTCGCGATCAAGACCGAGGACGACCTGGGCAATATTCAGGCTT
>ERZ795054.2538-NODE-2538-length-15237-cov-4.908510_pt1 | contig 15237 bp, 12 predicted proteins | sample MGYA00375138_ERZ795054 | MGnify/ENA primary metagenome ERZ795054 (study PRJEB30183, sample SAMN05720215) | anaerobic digester metagenome | isolation source: active sludge of municipal wastewater-treating anaerobic digesters | place: USA | collected 2014-12-23 ...
TGAGCACCATCTGGGGCTGTCCTATCGAGGGGCCGACGGATATGGGCAAGGCCATCGACTTCACCAAACGCTGGCTCGACATCGGGGCTACCGACGTGGAGCACGCCGACCACGACGGTTCCGCCTCCCCTGACCGCATATACGCCTATTTCTCCCGCCTGATGGATGCCATACCCCATCCCGAGAAGCATATCGTACACCTGCACACCACCCGCGGATGGGGTCTGGCCAATGTGCTGGCCGCCCTCCAGGCCGGGATGACCAATTACGAATCCACTATGGGTGGCATTGGCGGACAGCCTGCCAATTTCGTGGACGGGGTGCCCGTATCAGGCACGGGGGAGTACTATTACAAGGACCCCAGCATTGTAGGGCTCGTTTCCACCGAAGATATGGTAGTGATGATGGACGAGATGGGCATTGATACCGGCCTCGATGTGGACCGTGTGCTTAAGATCGGTCAGATGGTGGAACGCATCACCGGCCGCCGTCTGCGGTCAGAGAGCATCCGTACCGGGAGAATCCCGAAGGCGCTTAGTGGAAGAAGTTGATGGTTGATGCCTGCCTGCCGGCAGGCAGGGTTGAAGGTTGATGGTCCATGGTTGTGCTGAGCCTGTCGAAGCATGAACCATCGTCAAACTTTTCACTTTTCACTTCTAACTTTTCACTTTTAACTTCCTTGCGTATCTTTGTAATTACATAATAATTACAAGCAATGAAAATCCCTATCATTCCTATTGGAAATTCCAAAGGGATCAGGTTAAGTAAAACCCTGATTGAAAAGTATGATTTCAAGGATTCGGTTGAGCTCATTCTCAATGAGGAGTATCTCATAATCAAACCTGTTGTTGAGCCACGTATTAATTGGGAAAGTGCCTTCAAGGAAATGCATGAGAATGGCGATGATAAGCTGATCATCCCGGATGTGTTTGAGGACGAAGATCTTGAATTATGATCGTTCAGCAATACGAAGTATTTATTGTCAATCTCGACCCTACGGTTGGCAGTGAAATAAAGAAAACCAGGCCCTGCGTGATCATCTCTCCGGATGAAATGAACAGGCATTTGGATACGGTTGTGGTATCACCGGTTACTTCCCACTCAAGAAAATATCCCAGCAGAGTTTTAATAAGCCTGGACGGAAATGAAAACTGGGTAGTTATCGATCAAATACGAACGATAGACAAATCCAGGCTGATAAAACGGATCGGCAGCCTTTCGTCAAAAGAGATCAGCTCGATCAAGCGGGTAATCAAAGAAGTGTTTGTAGATTAATTGATTAGTGGTTACTTGAATGATGATTACTTCCTGCCAGCCGGCAGGGCAGGCTGGGATTGAGGATGTGGCTATTGAATATCGAACAAGGAACAAGAAACAGAATAATATCAATTAGCGAATTTAGGTTTCATAAGTTAAAGGGACATGCGAAAATGTGTACATGCGTACATGCGATCATCATTCTTTTGCCACGAATGCACGAATTTCCCTTCACGGCCTGCCAATGACTGCGCTGCAGTGAGTTTGGATGCCCCTACCATCTACTACACGTTTATTGGCACTGATTTCTGTTTCTCGAGCGGAAGGCTTGGCGATTCTTCGTCAATCGTCCATCGACCTCGTCCATCCTTCGACATTCCTGGTTGGGTGTTCGGTGTTCAGCATCCTCTATCCTTCTGAGATCTGAGATCGTTAGTCCCGCCAGTAGGCGGACAAGCTTTATTCGATATTCTACCACTCCCCCGGCCCCGCAGGGGCCCCCCTTCCTTAGAACGTGCACCTTCCCGGAATCAATAGCTCCGTAGGAGCGACCCTTTATAAACGCCAGGTGTGCGTTCCGGCACGATTTTCCCCCACACTCACACCCGCACTCACACTCACACTCACTCTCACACTCGCACTCTGCCCGTCCGCGTATACTTCCTATAGGTTGCGCCCCTACAGGGCGCAGTGCTTACCTCCGTATCCAACGTGCTATTGAGGTCGGACCCCTACAGGGTCCTCCTGGGACGCGTACTTCGCCACGAATGCACGAATTATCCTGTACGCCCGGCCAACTCACCCGCCGCAGTGAGGGTGTATGCCCATCCAGGCAAACTCTCCACTCTTCACTCTCCACTAACATTAGCCACTAGCCACTAGCCACTAGCCACTGTCTGCCGTAGGCAGACCCGCCACTAGCCACTGTCTGCCGCAGGCAGACCCGCCACTAGCCACTAGCCACTAGCCACTAGCCACTAGCCACTATTTGTATTCCAACACCACCGCCTTGCCTTCCATCACCTTGAGGCCGTTGGAGGCGAGGGCATCCATATCGTTCACCACCGGGTAGATGATGACCGGGGCAATCTTCTGCGCCCGGCGGGTGACGTAATCAGAAAAACGGCGGCTGTTGAAGATAGCGCCCATCATAATGATGGCATCAGGCCTCTCCTCGAACACCATGCACATAGCCCCGATCTCCTTGGAGAGCTGGTAGCCCATAGCATACAGTATGAATTCGGCATACTCGTCCCCGCCCTGGATGCGCTCCTCAATCTCGGCGATATTGGTAGTACCCAGGTAGGCTTTGAGGCCCCCGTTCTTGGTCACCATATTGCGCATTTCCTCCTTGGTATACTTTCCGCTGTAACACAGGTCAACCACCCGCCCCACGGGCAATCCGCCCGTACGCGTGAAGGAGAAGGGGCCTCCCCCGTCGAAAGCCTGGTTCACGTCGACCACCCGGCCCTGCTTGTGTGCCCCCACCGAGATACCACCGGTACCTACATACACCACGATGAGGTTCATATCCTCGTAGTTGCGGTTGACGGAATGGGCATATTCCCTGGAAACAAACTTTTGGTTGAGGGCGTGGAACACGCTCTTGCGCTGGATCTCGGGATGCCCGGTGATGCGGGCCACCTCGTCCAGCTCGTCCACCACCACAGGATCGGCCAGGTAGGCACTCACCCCTCCGCCGATCTTCTGTGCGATGGCATCGCCGATCAGTCCGCCGAGGTTGGTTTCATGCACCCCCTGCACCCCGATGCGCAGGTCGCGCTTCATCTCTTCATTAACCTTGAAAATGCCGGAAGGCACCGGCTTGATCAAGCCCCCGCGGGCCATCACAATGCCGATCTCGTTAAGGCGGATGTCGTTGTCTTCCAGCTCTTTCAAGATGGCTTCAGTACGCATGTCCAGTTGTTCCACGATGTCGCTGAAGCTCGCCAGGACCTCCGGTTTATGACGTATCATCTTCAGAAAGAGAAGGTTCTTGTTCTGATATACCGCGATCTTGGTGAATTCCACTTCCGGATAAATGACAAGGATCTTTTGAAGGACCATGGGTCGATGGGTTAGGTTTGGGATTGTAAGGATGAGTCCCGCATGGGTTACGGACAAATTTAAGGCAAATCGTCAGGAATACCACCGCAAAAAGCGCAGGTATGCGGGGGCATCAGGCCGAAGCGATGAGGGTAATGGAAACCAGGGCCAGGCCGATGCCGGCCAGGTTGACGACCGACAGGCGTTCCCTGAAGAGGAACATGCCCAGCAGGGCCGAAAGGCTTACCACACTCACACTCACCAGGGGCACATACACCGAAATATCGAAAAAGGCCATTCCCGACATGAAGAAGTAGGTGGAATACCAGTTAAGCAGCCCCAGGATCAACCCGGCCAGGAGGTCCCTGGAATGGAATACCCCCTGCCCCCGTTCGCGTTTTACCAGGGAGGCCAGGATGCCGGTAAGCAGCGCCACAAAGAATACCACCGTGAGGAATTCCTCAAAATCATCGCGGATATAATAATGCTCTACCACCTTCATCAGGGAGTCGTTGGTGCCGTTCCCCAGAAAAAGCAACAAGGGGAAAAGCACAGCGGAGGCAGTGAGTACGATGTGTCCTTCTTTCTTAAAAGTAAGGTAGACCGCCACCAGGGCCAGCAGGAGCCCGGCCAGCTTGAGGACCGGAAGGGGGTCGCGGAACAGCCAGAGGCCAAGGAGGACGGGAATAACCACCGACATACGTGCCGCCACCGAGGTCAGGGCAACGCCCACCCGTTGGGTGGATGCGGCATACAGATAGAAGGTGATGATGAAGGTGAGCCCTACGATAAGGGCCAGCGGTAGCCAGGCCTTTCCAACGAATGAACTAAGGTTGGGCTCCCCATCGGCCTGCAGAATTCCGAAAGTGACCGCCACGACGTAGTTGATGGTTATGGCTGGCATCACCCGTATGCCAAGCCGGGGAAACAGCTTGAACGCCACCAGGATCGCGGTGGAGAACAGAACGGCCAGGAGGAGATTGAGCATTCAGCAGGATTTCTGCAAAGCTACACAAGTCCGGAGGATGACCTCATAGGTGGCCGGCAAACGGAAAGGAGGTTCCTTTTCATGATCGTCCACGGCGCTCAGGGCATCCTTGATGGCCAGCCAAACACTGAGTGCGAGCATAAATGGGGGCTCGCCGACGGCTTTGCTCTGCTTCACGGCCAACGGATTGGGCGCATCCTCCAGCAGTTTCACCCTGAAGTCCTTCGGGATGTCGCAAAAGGTGGGGATCTTGTAGGTGTCGGGAGAATCGGTAAGAAGACGTCCCTGGGCGTCCCAAACCACTTCCTCGAGCGTCACCCAGCCCATGCCCTGCACAAAAGCGCCCCTGACCTGCCCCAGATCGATGGCGGGGTGCAGGCTTGCCCCCGCATCGTGAAGGATGTCCACCCTCAGCACCTTGTGCACGCCGCGGAGCAGGTCCACTTCCACTTCGCTCACGGCCATGCCGAAGGCAAAGTAATGAAATGGATGCCCGCGCCCCGCTTCTTTATCGAAATGTATATCGGGTGTACGGTAGAACCCCCTGGCACTCAGATTGATCCTCTCACGGTATGCCAGGGCGATAAGATCCTTCAAGGGCACTTTGTTTACCTCCTGTCCTTCTTCCCATACCCATCCTTCGCTGAAATGCACCTGCGCGGGGGATGGAGATCCCGGCAGGGAAGCAAACAGGCGTTCCCTGGCGATCCATTCCAGGCGTTCCCTGATCTGAATACAGGCATCCTGTACGGCCATACCATTCAGGTCGCTGCCTGAGGAAGCGGCGGTGGCCGAGGTATTGGGCGTCACCTGCGTATCCGTAGGGCTGATCCTGACGCTGGAGCGGAACACACCAAGGGTTTCCGCAGCAATGGCGATCATCTTGGTATGCAGTCCCTGGCCCATCTCCACGCCCCCGTGGTTTACCACCACGCTGCCATCCTGGTACAGGTTCACCAGGGCCGAGGCCTGGTTGAGGAAAGAGGTGGTGAAGCTGATGCCGAACTTCACGGGGGTCAGCGCCATCCCGCGTTTCTTCCAGGTATTCCCGTGATTGAACCGGTCGATCTCCCGGCGGCGCCCCAGGTAGCCCGAGCTTTCCATCAGCTCATTAAATAATCGATGCAGCAGGTTGCGCTCCACTTCTTCCCCGTAATGCGTGAGGTTGCGGTCGTTCAATCCGTAGAAGTTCAGCTTGCGTAGCTGAGCGGCGTCCTTACCTCTTTCCCTGGCAATGCGGTCCACTATGGTCTCGATCACGGCCATTCCCTGAGGTCCGCCAAAACCCCTGAAGGCCGTATTTGGGGGCAGATTGGTTTTCCATATCCTGCCCCTTACCCTAAGGTTGGGAACAAAATAGGCATTGTCCACATGGAACATCGCCCTTTCCATAATGGCAGCACTGAGGTCGAGGGCCGCGCCTCCGTCGCTGTTGAGAACGATATCCACGGCAAGCAGTCGACCGTCTTCATCGTAACCTGCCTTGTATGAGGCCAGGAAAGGGTGGCGTTTGCCTGTGATCGACATATCCTGCTGGCGGTCGAGGTGGACTTTCACAGGGAGCCCTGTAGCATGGGCCATGAGGGCGGCCCAGCAGGCCACATGGGAGGCCTGCGTTTCCTTGCCACCGAAGGCCCCTCCGAGCCTGGGGGCTTCCACCTGCACCAGGTTGCGGGCCAGGCCGAGCACCCCGGCCACCAGGGCCTGGGTTTCGCTCGGGTGCTGGGTGGATGCAAGGATACGGATATGCTGCTCTTCGGGGATTGCCAGGGCCGATTGGGTTTCGAGGTACCAGTGTTCCTGGGCCCCGGTTTCCAGTTCCCCCTCAAGGAAGTATGGGGCAGAGGCGAGGCCCTGCTCCACATCCCCTGTGCAGATCCTTCGCTCCGGCGACAGGAGCCCGCCAAGCTGCATTGCCTGGCGGAGATCAAGTACAGCTTCCTTCTCCTTCCAATCGATACGGACCTTGCCGGCAGCCTCCCTTGCCGCCTCCAGGGAATCCGCGGCCACCAGGGCTACCGCCTGGCCCCGGAACATCACCTCATCCTGTGCCAGGCAAGGTTCGTCCTTCACCACCGGACCCATATTGTTCTCTCCCGGAATGTCGGCGGCGGTGAGCACGGCCAATACCCCCGGGTACGCCCTGGCCTCTGTGGTTTCGATGGAAAGGATATCTGCCGAGGGGTAGGGTGAGGTCACGATACAGCCGTACAGCATACGGTTGAGTTGTATATCGTTCACATACAAAGCCTTGCCTGTAACGTGGGAAACAGCGCTCTCGTGAACACTCATCTTGTCCTCCGGCCGGTTTTTCATAGCGTCGGGCCTTGCTGTTGTTGCCATTCGAGGGAATCAAGATAGAACCTGCGCAGAAGGTTTCCCGCGACAAGGCTGCGGGTGGAAGCATCGCCGCGGACATCGCAGATGGGATGCAGGCTTTGCCTGATGTGCGCCATCCCTTCCTCTACTGTGGCATTGTTCCAGGGTTCTCCGAGCATAAGTTCTTCGGTCGCTCTCAACCTCAGGGGTTTGGCTGCCATACCGCCATAGGCGATCCTCAGATCGGTAACCTTTCCCTCTTCAATTTCCAGGCTGAAACAGGCGCTCACCGAGGAGATATCCACTTCCTTTCGCCTGGATACTTTATATGCGCGGTTGTAATGCCCTGGCCCGGGTATAGGCAGGTGCAGATGGGTGATCATTTCCCCGGCCTGCAAGGCGGTAGTACGATAGCCCGTGATAAAGTCTTCAAGGTGCATCCTGCGTTTCTGACCGGCCTTCTGCAGCACCACCTCCGCACCTATGGCCAGCAGCACCGGGCTTAGGTCGCCAATGGGCGAGGCCGTGCCCAGGCTGCCCCCGGCCGTGGCCATATGCCGCACCTGGGTCGAGGCATAGAGATCGAGCATCTCGGCCAGGGGAGGCAGGGATTCACGGCAGTCCACGCGCACCTTTTCCAGTGGCCGTGCAGCGCCCAGCTCGAGGAAACCCGCTTCGTAACGTATCCCATTGATCTGCGCTATGCCCGAAATGTCGAGGTAATGTGTGGGTTCCTCTGGTAACCTGAACTTGACGCCCAGGTCGGTATTCCCGGCAATGATCCGGGTTTTGGGATGCGCGGACAGCAAATCCAGTGCATCGGAGAGCCGGAACACTTTAGTATAGGTATGAGGCAGATGACCGGATATGATGGGAGCCTGATCTTCCCTGATCTGGACCAGGCGGGAATAAGCGCCTTCGTTCGCAGTTTGAAAACCCGGCACATCACGACTCTGCATCGCGGTCTGCATGGCATCTATGATGGGCAGATATCCGGTGCACCGGCACAGGTTGCCGCTGAGGTATTTTGCTATCCTTACGGCATCCGTCGTCCCGTCCTGCATCCAGAGCGCATACATCGACATAACCAGTCCGGGGGTGCAGAAGCCGCACTGGCTGCCGTGATGGTCAACCAGGGCCTGCTGTACCGGATGCAGTATTCCATTGCGGGCCAGATGAGCGGCGGTGATTACCTGGCAGCCGTGCACCATCGGCAGAAGCAGCAGGCAGGAGTTCACGGGCACATACTCCAGTCTGCCTTCCGGCCCCGGTCTTGCCAGAACCACCGTGCAGGCCCCGCAATCGCCCACGCCGCAGCCTTCCTTCACATCGCGCAAACCCTCCTCATCCCTCAGATGATCGATGAGCCGGGTGAAGGGGTGATTTCTTCCTTCCAGATTGATACTGATCTCTTTCTGCCCCAGTAGGAAAGTGATGTAGTTCCTGCCGTTCATAACATCGCGCCCCTCCTGACGGCAATGAGCCGGGCTGCGATACTTACTGCTATCTCCTCCGGGCCCTGTGCTCCTATGGGGAGTCCCACAGGCATATCTATACGGTCGATCACATCTTCGGATATACCAAGCAGGAGCAATTGCTCCCGGGCTTCCTTCACCTTGTTCCGGCTGCCCAGCATACCAAGATAGACCAGGGGTTTTCCTGCAAGTGCCGCGAGATACTCTATATCGGCTTTATGCTCGCTGGTGGCGATCACAAAGAATGAGCCAGGTCCAAAGGAACAGGCCTTCAGCAGGGTTTCGGGATCTCCGTTTACAAGCCGCACGCCTGAAGGGATGCTTGCTTTTACGTCATCGGGCTTGTTGTGGAGCAGGACGACCCGGAACCCCAGGGAAGGGGCTATCCGGGCCAGGGCCAGGCCCACGTGCCCTGCACCGAAAATATGCAGTACAGGCTCGGTACCAAACACCTGGATGAAGACTTCCATTTTCCCTCCGCAGCCTTCCGTGGCAGCCTCTCCGGGGGAGCATAATCGGGGGGAACCTTCCCTGAGCGCTTCCAGCGCGCAGTCCAGCACTTCTTTCTCAATGCTTCCTCCGCCGACCGTACCGAAGGTCCTGCCGTCAGGCAGCAAAAGCATTGCCGTGCCCCGCTTCCGGGGGGTCGAACCGCGGGTAGATGTCACCACACAATAGGCAAAGGCCTGGCCTTCCGCGAGCAGCGTGGCCATGTGCCGGTTCAGGGCTTCTGACATGGCAGTGTACCTAAGAAAGGCTCAAGTTACGAAATGCCCGGGCAAATCCTGCTCCTCCGGAAAGGATCAATCGCTCCGGGGCCTACACTGGTCGTCGACGATAGCAATTGCCCTGTCAGAAGGGCGCCGGAAGCAGCATGTGCAGGATGAGTCCGAGCAGCAGCAAGCCGCTGAACCTTCGGTTGTATACGAAGGCATGGCTGGCGAAGAAGAGCGGCCAGGTCGTCTTCACGGCAGGATCCTGTTCCGAAGGTTTGGGTTTCAGGAAGATGCGCGAGGTTCGGATGTAGTCCATCAGGGCCAGAACCACGATCAGCAGGGAGAGTCCGAACCTGCCGTCGATGATCATCCAGGCAAACAGGGCGTACTGCAGGAACCAGATCCCTATGGTGGTGTAGCGTGAAATCTTTTCACCCAGGATCACGGGCAGGGTGAAAACCCGCTTGGCCCGGTCCATGTCCGATTTGTCGATGTGCTTGCCGAACAGCACGCTGGTAGGGCCAATGGCATACACTACGCTGAGTAGCACCACGTCCCAGTTCCAGGATCCCCCGGAAGTAACGTAGTAGGAGCCGCCGATCATCAGCGGGCCCCAAACGGCTACAACGGTGGGCTCGCCCAGGCCGATGTATTTCAGTGGCCAGGTATAGAACAGCAGCAGGACCAGGCCGGCAGCCATCAGGTAGGCCGTGTTGATGTCGGTACGGTAAACCAGGACGAGTCCGCTGGCCATAGCCACCGCCAGGCTGACCCCGATATAGCGTTTGAAGGCCGCCTTGCTCAGGTAGCCCGATTCCACGATCTGGGGGCCGTAGAGCGTGCGGTAGTAATTGCCGCTGTCCACTCCCCGGCGGAAATCAACCAGATCGTTGAGCATATTGTTGGATGCGTGGGCGAATACCAGGCCTACCATGGCCAGCAGAAAATTGATCGTATTGAAGTTCCCGGTATAGTAATAGGCAAGAACCCCACCAATAGCCGCCGACATAGCCGTCATAATGAATACGGCCGAGCGGCTGGCTACCAGCCAGCGCGATACCACATCAAGTGAGGCCCATTCCTCCTTGCTAACCTGGGGAATGGTGCGCAGTGTATTGAACCAGAAAGATATGCGTTTCATAAGCATTTGATTTATATGGATTTGAGCCTGATTATGGCGTTAACCAACATTAACAACCGACGCGGATAAAGTGTTCATGCCGGTCACAGGGCAAGGGCAGGGAGGAAGCAGGTCCACCAAATGGTCACCATCAGCGCCGGATATCGATCTTCTCAATATTTATTACCTTTGGGAGAGATCGGCGGTGCACCTGGCTGCAGGATGTTGCGATTGCAGAGGAGCATCGGCCGTCGGTTGCCTACACAAGGTCCCATCACAATTATCTGTATCCAAAACCCATCGTCATGCGCACACTACTCTCCTTTATCCTGTTGTGGTCCTGTACCTTGCTTCAGGCCCAGGACAACTGGCAGCAATACCGCGACCGGCTTCCCGGCTGGCCTGCAGACCTTACGCTCAGCAGCGTGGAGGCGTACACTACCGCCTTGTTGACCCTCAGGGACGAGCTGGACCAGCAGCTGGAAAGCAAGGGTGACCAGCAGGAAACCGCCTTGGAGGGGATGACCACGGCGCAGGCAATGCAGATGGCGGCCCGGTATCAGGAACATATGATGGAGAAAAGCCCTGAAGAGATCAGCGCGATGATCGAGCAGGTCAACACCGACCAGTCGGACCTGCTGGTTTCCATACAGCTTGGCCAGGACCTGGAATCCGCGATGCAGCGCTTCCGCGATGAATATTCAGCTGCCGTGGGGGGCATACGGCAGCAATATCCCTGCGAAATGGGAATAAGGGATGCCAGCGATCGCTGTGAGGAGCGGAGTGCCGCCCTGAAGGAGCTTGGGATCAGACTTCAGACGGAGCATTTCTCCGGGGAACAGGCAGGGGTCCGGATCGCTGTGGAGGCGATGCGGGAACATATCTACACGAAGACGCTCCCTTCAGCGCTCCGGAAAGAACAGGAACAATACACTGCATTGGGTGTGGCCCCGCCCGCCGCAAGCAATACAGGGCTGGAAATGGTGAAATCCGACATCGGCCTGTTGCTTGGTTGTGCCGAGCTCATGGGCTGGGTGGCGGGTATTCGTTCCAACGACAACCTCTTCTTCACCACTGGGATGTAGCCCCGCATTCGCTCTTGTTTCCGGCGGCCCCTCAGCCGATCCGTACCGAGGTCATCGAGATCGAACCCATCACCGTTTTATCGTTGAACAGCTTCACCTGCTCCTTATCCCCTTTTAGTCCCAGGGTATACAGGAGGGGAAGGTAATGGTCGGGGGTGGGTACGGCCAGTTGATAGGCTTTGGGCAGGTTGCGGTATTGGATGAGGGTATCGAAGGAACCCTCGAGGATCATCCGGTTGAAGCCCTCACTGGCTTCGAGCGCCCAATCGTGTCCGGAAGCGGGGTTCCTCCAGTCTACCAGGCCCAGGTTGTGTACGATGTTCCCGCTCCCGAGGATTAGTACACCCTTGCTGCGGAGATCCGAAAGCTGGGATGCCAGATCGAAGTGCCAGGCCGGACCTTGGGTGCGGTCGAGGCTCAATTGGATCACCGGAATATCGGCCTTTGGGTACATCCGCATCACCACCGACCAGCAGCCGTGATCCAGTCCCCAATCATCGTCCATACCCACTTTGGTGCCCGAAATGAGGTTGGCCGTGGAAGTGGCCAGTTCCGGATCGCCGGGGGCTGGGTACTGAACCTCGAAGAGCGCGCGGGGAAATCCGCCGAAATCGTGAATGGTGCGGGGCTTCTTCATCGCCGTAACGAAGGTCCCCTGGGTTTCCCAGTGGGCCGAAATGCAGAGTATGGCTCTGGGACGCGGAAGATCATCGGCCAGCCGGCGCCAACCCTGCACGAATTCGTTCTCCTCGATGGCGTTCATAGGGTTTCCGTGCCCGGCGAACACCACCGGCATACGTTCCGTCGGCGGTAGCCCGCTGAAGGCTTTATTCAGGGCATTAAGTTTCATAGTATAAGGAATGGCGGAGGCTATGGCCAGCGTTTGAAGGAAATCTCGTCTTTCCATCCGGAACAGATTGTTCCCGGATTCGAAATCGGACCTCCGGGATGTTCAGAATGGTAAACAATCCGGGATATGGATATGTTCGGGAGGGATGTTCTATGTTCTATGTTCTATGTTCTATGTTCTATGTTCTGTGTTCTATGTTCTGTGTTCTATGTTCTATGTTCTTTGTTTCTTGTTTCTACCCTTCGCCACGAAAAGACAAAACCACAGGCATCATTCCCCAGCGCGATGTATTGGTGCATATGTCGGTCACCTGGGGAGGGTAGCGTGTGATCCATTATACCGGCTTGCGGGTGGACCTGGGGGATTGGGACCGGGAGAGCCAGCGGGTGAACACTGCCCTGAAAGAAGTGGGTAAGAGAGCGGGATTAATAGAACCCGTGGTAATCACCCGTTTCCGGGGCGAAGAACGGGTGACCATAGGCCCGGTTCCGCTGTATGAGCGCCTGACCACGCACGTAGGCCGCAAGACCTTTGTGAGCATAGCCTTCTACCTGGGAATGCCCAAGGAGCTGATTATGGCCATCACTACCCATTCCAGCCCGGCAGTGATCGACCGCCACTACCTTTCCATTATGCCGGAGCACATCAAGCAAGTGATGGAGCAAGTGTTTCAGAAGGACCGGCTGAAGTAAGCAGCTCAGCCTGAAAGGTTGGTCCAGTTTTTCTGATCCACCTCAAAACTGAAGGAGAAAAGGCAATGAGCTTATACTGGTAGCCAGGCAGCGCCTTGTTCTCACTGGTTTCCAGGGGTAAACTTTGGCCGAGCCAGTCCCTGGATATGGGTTTGTGGCCATCCTTGTATCGCTTATGCTATGTTTCCTCCTCCTTACCTTTCCTGTCTCAGAAGGCCCCGGAACGGATAGGACAGGATAAGCACCTTGATTGCCAGATTATTCGATTGGAGATTATTCGATTGATCACGAGGCCACTATCCACTTTCCACTTTCCATTGACATTAGCCACTAGCCACTAGCCACTAGCCACTAGCCATTAGCCATTAGCCACTAGCCACTAGCCACTAGCCACTAGCCATTATTACATATTCCTCCGGTACTGCCCGCCCACCCCGAACAGGGCCGAGGTGATCTGCCCCAAAGACGCAAACTTCACGGTCTCCATCAGGCTTTCGAACACGTTCTCCCCGGCCATAGCCCTGTGTTTGAGTTCTGCGATGGCCTTGCTTCTTTCCGCTTCCCACATTTTCTGGTAGGCTGTTACGGTGGCGATCTGACGCTGCTTTTCTTCTTCCGTGGCCCGGATCACCTCGCCAGGGATGATGGTGGGCGAACCTTCGGATGAAAGGAAGGTGTTCACCCCTACCACAGGGAGCTCCCCGCTATGCTTCCTGCCTTCATAGTACATCGACTCTTCCTGGATCTTGCTGCGCTGGTACATCGTTTCCATAGCACCGAGCACCCCGCCCCGCTCGGTGAGGCGGTCGAACTCCATCAATACGGCCTCTTCCACCAGCTGCGTCAGCTCTTCGATGATGAAGGCGCCCTGCAGGGGGTTCTCGTTCTTCGCAAGGCCCAGCTCTTTGTTGATGATCAATTGGATGGCCATGGCCCGGCGGACGCTTTCCTCCGTAGGGGTGGTGATGGCCTCGTCGTAGGCATTGGTATGCAGGCTGTTGCAGTTGTCGTAAATGGCATAGAGTGCCTGCAGGGTAGTGCGGATGTCGTTGAAGGCGATCTCCTGGGCGTGCAGTGAACGGCCCGAGGTCTGGATGTGGTATTTGAGCTTCTGGGAGCGGTCGTTGCCGCCATATTTCAGTTTCATTGCCTTGGCCCAGATGCTTCGGGCCACGCGCCCCATCACGGCGTATTCGGGATCCACTCCGTTGCTGAAAAAGAAACTGAGGTTGGGCGCGAAATCGTCGATGTGCATTCCCCGGGCCAGGTAGTATTCTACATAGGTGAACCCGTTGGCCAGGGTGAAGGCCAACTGGGAGATGGGGTTGGCGCCGGCTTCGGCGATGTGGTAGCCGGAAACGCTGACAGAATAAAAGTTGCGTACGTTGTTCCGGATGAAATATTCCTGCACATCGCCCATCAGCTTCAGGCTGAAGTCTGTGGAAAAGATGCAGGTATTCTGGGCCTGGTCCTCCTTGAGGATATCGGCCTGCACCGTCCCACGCACCCGGCACACCGTGTCGGCCTTGATCTGCTCGTACACCTCCTTCGGCAGCACCTGGTCGCCCGTAACACCCAGCAGCATCAAGCCCAGGCCGTCGTTGCCTTTGGGGAGGTTTCCACTGTAGGTGGGGGGTTCAAGGCCACGGTCGGCATACATTTTCCGGATCTTTTCCCGCACTTCCTGCTCGAGGCCGTTGGCGAGGATATATTTTTCGCACTGCTGGTCGGTGGCGGCATTCAGGAAGAAAGCCATAAGGGTGGGGGCCGGACCGTTGATGGTCATGGAGACCGAGGTCTTGGGATCGGCCAGGTCGAAGCCGGAATAGAGCCGCTTGGCATCGTCCAGGGTGGCCACGGACACCCCGGCATTACCGATCTTTCCGTAGATGTCGGGACGCAGTCCCGGATCTTCTCCATAGAGTGTCACCGAATCGAAGGCCGTGGACAGCCGGGCCGAGGGCATCCCCTCGCTGAGGTAATGGAAACGCTTATTGGTGCGTTCGGGGCCGCCTTCCCCGGCGAACATACGGGTGGGGTCCTCACCCTGGCGCTTGAAAGGGAATACGCCAGCGGTATAAGGGAATTCGCCGGGAACGTTCTCCAGCAGGTTCCATTTGACGATATCGCCCCAGCTGCGGTAGGAGGGGAGGCTTACTTTGGGTACCTGGGTCCCCGCCAGCGACCGGGATTTCGTTTCGGCCTTGATCTGGGTCCCTCGGACTTCATAACTGAATACATCCCTGGCGTAATCCTTCCGGCGTTTCTCCCAGCCTTTGATGATGTGCAGGGATTCCGGATCGAGGGCTTTCTCAGCGGCTTTTGCGCTGGATGTCAATGCTTCGGCCGCAGGGACATCGTCCCTCAGCAGCTCCCCTGCCACGCTGAGATGCTGGTAGCGCCCGGCAAGCACCGCCTGCTCTTCGGCGCGCCGGTTGTAGCTTCTAACCGTCTCGGAGATCTCGCTGAGATACCTCACCCGCCGGGGAGGGATGATATGCACCCCGGTGCCCGGATCGTGTTCCCCTTCCCTTTTCCATACCGGGAAATCAGCCCCGGCCTTGTAGTTAAGGGTAGCGATGATATGGGTGAAAAGCTCATCCGTGCCCGGATCATTGAAACGGGAGGCCATAGTGCCGAACACCGGCATAGTGCTGGTCTCCTTTTCCCAGAGCTGATGATTGCGCTG
>ERZ795054.2541-NODE-2541-length-15224-cov-6.263630_pt1 | contig 15224 bp, 20 predicted proteins | sample MGYA00375138_ERZ795054 | MGnify/ENA primary metagenome ERZ795054 (study PRJEB30183, sample SAMN05720215) | anaerobic digester metagenome | isolation source: active sludge of municipal wastewater-treating anaerobic digesters | place: USA | collected 2014-12-23 ...
CTCGCTTGACACGAGCATTCAAGGAGGCGTAGGGTGCCGGTGTATCGGTACAGCGATACGCTGGCCGAACCGAAAGGAGAGCCCCCATGAAACGCCTCTCGTACTGTCTGCTCTCGGCGCTTCTCATCGGTGCCGCTGCCGTTCCAGTTCAGGCCGTCACCCCCCGCCAGTGCGTCCGTAAGGTCGCAGACAGTACCCTTTCCTGCACCTACACGCTCATCGCGATGCGCTCCCTCCAGACCGCCGTCGAGGCCTACGCTATCGACAAGCATCAGTATCCTGTCGCTCAGTCCATCACGGAACTCAAGAGCCTTGTCCAGCCCACGTACATCGTGACGACCCCACTGACCGACAAGTGGGGCACCGAGTTCCGCTATGTTCTGTCAGCCGACGGGAAGAGCTACCGGATCGTGAGTGCTGGCTCCGACAAGGTCTTTGACGACTCGTCGTGGGGGTCTCCCGGCCTCCTCGAGTCCTCGAAGGAAGACGCGGTGGTGTCCTCCAACGGTCGCGACCGGGAGTGGGCCATTCAGGAGTAGGTCGCGTGCGGGCGGTGCCCCGGGAGGCGCCACGGGGCACCGCACCGCTCACCCAGCTAACCCGGCGTGCCGCGGACTTCGCTTCGCTCGCCGCGGACGCTACGATGAGGCCGCGCGAATCCCATGCACATACCTCAGGGTCAGTCCGTCGCATATGAGTCCGGCCAGCGACACGAGGTCGAGCTCGTGCTTGCAGCGCTCCGCGACGCCGCCATTCCCGCAGTCGACGTCTACTACTCCGACACCGGCGAAGCGCCAACGCCCGGCCAGACCTCGTTCACCCTCTGGCTCATCCTCGTGCCGACGGAGGTTCTTCCCGCAGCTCGTTCCGTCATCGCGCCTTTGCCCGTGTCCCGCACGGACGCGCCGGCGGCACCCGTCGCGCCGGCGTCCGTCCGCGCCGCCCTGGTCGTCCTCGCGATCGTCGCGGCTTTCCTGCTTCTCCTGGTCTCCTTCCTGGGGGGGGCATGAGTCCCGCGTGGCGGCCTCTCCTCGTCGTCAGCCTCGCGTCACTGCTCAGCGCGGCCTGCGCGCACGCCCCCGCGGTGGACCCGTCGTACGCGCGCCCATGCCCGTCTCCCGACGGCTGCGTCACGTTCCGCGTCACGGGTGCCGAGTCTGCGGATCAGCCTCGCGACACACCGGTCTTCCTCGTCGCAGGAGCGAGCGTGTCGTATTTCGGTTCGACCGATTCCGACGGCATCCTCGTCATCCCGAAGGGCACCCTCACGGTGCCCGGCCACCTGGTCCTGCTCTTCTGCTGGGACAGCCGAAGCGAAGCCTGCACGGCCGTCCGGCTCGACTCCGGCGCGATCGCCACTTACGACTGGGTCAACGTCAGCTTGCCCGTCAATCGGCTCACTCGAAGGTCCCAGGCGCATCCGGCGCCTCAGGCAACCCCGCTCCCGTCCCCCTAGTTCTCGTCGCAGGGTCGCCGGGCCCTGCCGCTGCCGACGGACTCGCCTCGCTCGCCCTCGAGGCTGCGCCTCGGCGCGCGCCCGGACGAGCCGCGAGAGGAGTCATGACGACGCGCGCGACTGATCAGACCACCGCCGGCGTCCCGTTTCCGCCGCCCCTCGCCTTCCTCGCGACGCTCGGGCTCGGCTTCGCCCTTCATCTCCTCTTCCCTCTTCACCTGGGCCGGACCACCGTGCTCATCGAAGCGCTGGAGCGGACGGGAACGGCGCTTGCCCTGGCGGCTCTCGTCCTGGCCGGCTCCGCGTTCGCATCCCTCCGGCGCGCTCGAACGAGCCCTTTCCCCGAGCGTCCCACGACGGCCCTCGTGGTCGGCGGCCCGTTCCGATTCACGCGCAATCCCCTGTACCTCGCGATGGCGCTCCTTCACGCGGGCATCGCGACCTTCTCGAACGCCCTCCTGCCGCTCCTGTGCCTCGTCCCGGCCCTCGTCGCCATTCGATTCCTCGTCATCCCTCGCGAGGAGCGCTACCTCCGGCTTCGGTTCGGCGCCGAGTACGAGGCCTACTGCCGGTCGGTGCGGCGTTGGCTGTAGCCGTTCGGGCTCATCACGGGCGTCCCTGCGCCCCCCGCCCGGCGGCCTTCGCTGCGTTCATCTCGGACGTCCCCGTTCCGGCGCCGGAAGGCCGTCCTCGAAGGAGCCATTCATGCTGAGCCGCCTCATACCGATGCTGCCCGTCCGACATGTGCCCGCGAGCGTCGCGTTCTACGGGAAGCTCGGCTTCACCGTCGAGACGAGGCACGAGGAGTGGGGGTGGGCGATGCTCCGCCTCGGCGAATGTCGCCTCATGGTCGATCAATCGATCAACGTCCATCCGGACGCTCCTCGAGATCCCGTCCTCTACCTGTACCCGGACGACATCCTCGAGTATCACGAGGCCGTCCGACGCAGCGGCCTCGACATCCCGGACCTGGAGGTCACGTTCTACGGCATGACGGAGTTCCGGATCGACGATCCGGACGGCAACCGGCTCTGGATCGGGCAGAACGTCTCGGGAGCGGAGTAGGGAGCCGGCACTCCGGTCGTCGGAGCCGCGCGCTTTCCACCTCGATCCGGAGTCCCGAAGGCGGAGAGGAAGAGATGTCGCTACGGATTCAGGAGGTCCCTGCCGCAGAGGCGCCGCTGGAGCTGCTTCTGCTCGCCGATCCTTCGGAGGAGAAGATCCGCTCCTACCTTCCGGAATCGAGGTGCTTCGTGGCTTCACGCGGCGCGGTCGTCGTGGGCGCGTGCGTCGTGCAGCCGCGAGGTGCGGGCGCACACGAGCTCATGAGCATCGCCGTCCTCCCGGAACACCAGAAGTCCGGATACGGAACGGCGCTTCTGAGATGGGTCGTCGACCTCTATCGCCGTGCCGGCGCGCGGCAGCTCGAGGTGGGCACCGGCACGTTCGGCTATCAGCTCGCGTTCTACCAGCGGCAGGGCTTTCGCGTGACGAGCATCGACCGCGACTTCTTCGTCAGGAGCTACCCCGAGCCGATCTTCGAGAACGGGATACAGCTCTTCGACATGCTGCGCCTCACGCTGAGGTACCCCGGCAACGTGGCCTGAGGAATCGTCCCCACCGGGGATGCCCGAGGCCCGGTGGCGTCCCGGGGAGAGGACGCCCACCGCAGGTGCAGCTCTTGCTTATTTCGTCCAACGGGAGACGAGAGATATGAGAAATCGCCTCAGCATCGCGCTCCTGTCCGCGGCAGCCGTCGTCCTGGCTTCCCAGGGCTGCGTCTCGACGGTCTTCCGCCCGAGCCCCGACCGCGACATCGTCGCCTGCCCGGCGGTGGAGCCGTCGTCCGTTCGCGTGCTCTCCCGGCCTCCCCAGGAGCCGTTCACGGTCCTCGGGGAGGTCGAGGCGTACGTCTCGGGCTATTACTCCGACGAGGAGATCGTGAGCCGCCTCAGGGCGAAGGCCGCGAAGAAGGGGGCGCACGCCATCTACTTCGCGCGAGACGTCTCGATGGAGACGGCAGAGAGGTGGACGACGGGGGAGTACGACACGCCGCTGAACGATCGAACCTGGCGCAAGCGGTCCTCCCTCGTCTTCAGGGCCGTCCTGCTGTCCGACGCGCCCGAGCCGTGCCCGGGCGTCGGCCGGCCGGCTCCGGTTCGCGGCGGCGCGACCACGGCCGCCCCGGCCGTCGCGCCGCGCTCCTCGGGCCTCTGAGCCCGGCCGACCGCACATTGAGGCAGGCGAAAGCATGATCATCACGGAGACCTTCGAGCCCCGGAGCCGACGGGACTGGCGGAAGTGGCTGGGCCGCCATCACGCCGAGAGCAAGGCCATCTGGGTCGTGTTCCTGAAGAAGCACACGGGGCGGGCGGCGTTCACGTATCAGGACGCCCTCGAGGAGGCGCTCTGCTTCGGCTGGATCGACGGGGTCCGGCAGAGGATCGACGACCTTCGATTCGCACAGAGGTTCACACCGAGGACGAAGTCGTCCCGCTGGTCGGAGACGAACAGGGCGCTGGCCGCGGACCTGGAGGCCCGGGGCCTGATGACTCCCGCGGGCCTCGCGGCGCGGGGCTCGGCGCCGCCCGACTCGCCTGCGGCCCGGGAGCCGGCGTCCGGCGTCCCGGAGTGGCTGGTCGACGCTCTGCGGACGAGCCCGCTCGCGTGGAAGAGCTTCAACGCCCTGCCCCCCTCGCACCAGCGGCGCTATGTGGGATGGATCTCGTCCGCGAAGCGGGACGAGACGCGAAACAAGCGGGTCGCGGAGGCCATCGCCCTGCTCGAGGAGAACAAGCGGCTCGGCCTCGGGCCCGGAGAGGTCCGGAAGTAGGTCGCGCGTCGTCCTATGATTCCCGGCAGCTCTCGGACACGGAGGTCCCCATGAACGCTCGCGCGGTCCTGGCATCGGCTCTGATCGCCGCGGGGCTACTCGCGACGGCCTGCAGCGACACGCCCACCGAGCCCTCCTCGCCGGTCGCCAACGGCAACCTCCAGATCCAGGTCACTCAGCCCTGCGCTCTGTCCGGGAGCGTCACGGTCGCCGCGAACGGCCGGCAGCTCGGCACGCTCGCCGTCCCGGGCGAGAGCACCTTCTCGGTGCCTGCCGGCTCCTACTCCCTGGCCTTCGTCCGCGGCCAGGACGTCTTCGCCGGTCCCGGCCCGGTCCAGGTGCCGGCCGGAGGCACCGTCGTCGTGACCGACCCCGCAGGCGCCTGCATGGCGCCGACCGGGGCGCCCTGATCGGCCGCGCTCGCAGCGTCGGCCGCGACCGCGCGGCATCCCGGCCCGCGGCTCCGGAGGCCGAAGAGCTCCTCTCGTACGCGGCGCCAGGCCGCGGCACGCGGGACAGCACGCACGGGCGCACGGAGAAGCCGAGGAGCACCATGAAGACGAGCGAACGCGAAGAGCTCCTGCACGTCCTGAAGGGACGCTTCGAGAAGCACGGGAACCGTCATCCGGGGCTGGAATGGGCGAAGGTGCTCGCCCGGCTCGACGGCAACCTTCCGGCGCTCCGGTCGCTGCTCGCGATGGAGTCGTCGGGAGGGGAGCCGGACGTCCTCGCGCGCGGCGGAGAGAGGGGCCCGTACACGTTCTACGACTGCTCGGCGGAGAGCCCGGCGGGGCGAAGGAGCCTCTGCTTCGACGGCGAGGCGCGAAGGGCCCGCAAGGAGCACCGGCCGGAGAGCAGCGCCGTCGAGATGGCCGCGGCGATGGGGATCGAGCTGCTCACGGAGGAGGAGTACCGGACCCTCCAGGGCGTCGGCGAGTTCGATACGAAGACCTCGAGCTGGATCGCGACGCCGCCCGACGTCCGGGCCCTCGGCGGGGCCCTCTTCGGCGACCGCCGCTACGGCCGGGTGTTCGCGTACCACAACGGGGCGTCGTCGTACTACGCCGCGCGGGGCTTCCGCGGGCTCCTCCGTGTCTGAGCGCGCTGGTTCGGGGCTCGACGGACGCATGCAGATCCTCGCCGTCTCGGGAAGCCTCCGCGAGGCTTCGTCGAACACGACCCTCCTCCGCGCCCTCGCGACGCTCGCACCGGCGGACACCGCCGTCGGCTTTCCGGTGCCGCTCGACTCGCTGCCGTTCTTCAGCCCCGACGTGGAGGAGGCGGGCCTTCCCCCGTCCGTTCAGGCGTGGCGTGCGGACGTCGCCCGCGCCGACGCGGTCGTCGTCTCCAGCCCGGAGTACGCGCACGGCGTGTCCGGCGTCCTGAAGAACGCTCTCGACTGGCTCGTCGGCGGCATCGAGATGAGCGGCAAGCCGGTCTCGGTGCTCAACGCGCGGCCGCAGGCCACGATCGCGCACGGGGCTCTCGTCGAGACGCTGCGGGTGATGGGCGCGCGCGTCGTGGACGAGACCGCCGTACCTCTCGCGGGCCGCAAGCTCGACCACGCGGGCATCGCCGCCGACCCCGAGCTGGCCGCAATGCTTCGGACCGTCCTCTCCACTCTTCGGAAGGCGGCCGAAGACCGCGACGCCGGCCCGGCCTGACCGCGGCGTCGAGCGGCCTCCACCCCGGGTAGGAGCGCGCCGCGCCCGCCCGTCGTCCGACGGCGCCGCGCATAGACTCGCGCCTCGATGTCGACCGATCCGCTCGCTTCGCGCCTCGCGTTCCTGCGAGAGGTCGACGGGCTGAAGTCCGTCGTCCGCCAGTCTCCGCTCCTCGACGGAAGCCGCAGGGAGAACAGCGCGGAGCATTCCTGGCATCTCGCCCTGTACGCGCTCGTCCTGCACGACCTCGCGGCGGGTCCGGTCGACGCGTCCCGCGTGATCCGGATGCTCCTCGTTCACGACATCGTCGAGGTGGACGCCGGCGACACGCCCCTCCACGCCGGCGTGCCCCCGCGGGAGCAGGCCGAGCGGGAGGAGGCGGCCGCCGAGAGGATCTTCGGGATCCTCCCGCGGCGGGAGGGAGAGGAGCTCCTCGCGCTCTGGCGGGAGTTCGAGGCTGCCGAGACCGCCGATGCCGCGTTCGCGAAGGCGCTCGACAGGGTCCAGCCGCTGATCGCGAACGTCGCCACGGGCGGAGGGACCTGGCTCGCGAGCCGGCTCACGCGGGACCAGGTGCTCGCCCGCTACGGACCGACGATCGAGAAGGGCTCCCCTCGGCTCTGGGCCGCCTGCGAGGCGCTCGTGAGGAGCCACTTCTCCGGGAGACCGGACGCTTCGGACGAGACCGGTGCCGGGGCCGGGGCCGACCCGTCCGCGACCGACGCACGAGATCACGAAGGGGGATGACGATGGTCCCGAAGAACACGATCTGCCTCTGGTACGACGGCACCGCCCTGGAAGCCGCGCAGTTCTACGCCCGGACGTTCCCGGACAGCGCGGTCGGGAAGGTCTACCGCGCGCCCGCCGACTACCCCTCGGGCAAGGAGGGCGACGTCCTGACCGTCGAGTTCACCGTGATCGGCATCCCCTGTCTCGGCCTGAACGGCGGCCCGGCGTTCCGGCCCAGCGAGGCGTTCTCGTTCCAGGTGGCGACGGACGACCAGGCCGAGACCGACCGCCTGTGGGACGCGATCGTCGACAACGGCGGCCAGGAGAGCGCCTGCGGCTGGTGCAAGGACAGGTGGGGGCTCTCGTGGCAGATCACGCCGCGCGCGCTCACCGCCGCGATCGCGGACCCCGATCCCGCCGTCGCCCGGCGCGCGTTCGAGGCGATGATGCAGATGAAGAAGATCGACATCGCGGCCATCGAGGCGGCCCGGCGCGGCTGACGCGCGATGGCGTCCGGCCGCGGCCGCCTCTCGACCGGTACCATTCGCTCATGACGTTCGAGCTGCAGCCGACGCTGCGGGGCAGCCTCCTCGAGCTGCGTCCCCCTCCGCACGGAGGACTGGGCAGACCTGTTCGCGGCCGCGTCCGATCCGCGGATCTGGGAGCAGCACCCGGAGTCGACCCGCCACGAGGAGGAGGTCTTCCGGCGCTTCTTCGCGGGGGCGCTCGAATCGGGCGGCCTGGCTCGCCGCCTGAAGCGAACCTGGCGTGCCTCGCCTCTCGTTTCCGCCGTTCCGGCCACGTCGTACGATGGGAGACGCATGATCTCGAGAAGCCTCCTCCACGCGTACGGTTTCGTCGCGCCGCTCGCCCTGCCGCGGGCCTGACGCGGCGTGCGGCAGCCATCGATCTCCCCGCGGGGCGCGGGGCTTCGCGGGGAACGTGCAGACGCCGGGAGGGCGAGATGACGGTCGAGAACGAACGCGACGTGGAGGGGATCCTCAAGGCCGGGCGCGTCGTCGCGACGGTGCGGGACGCCATGCTCGAGAAGGTCGAGCCCGGGATGACGACCGCCGAGCTCGACGAGATCGGCGGCCGCCTGCTGGAGCGGCACGGCGCGAGGTCCGCGCCCCGGGTGACGTACGGCTTCCCGGGCTCGACCTGCATCAGCGTGAACGAGGAGGCGGCGCACGGGATCCCCGGTCCCCGGGTCATCCGGGCCGGCGACGTCGTGAACGTCGACGTCTCGGCCGAGCTGGAGGGCTACTTCGCCGACACGGGGGGCACGACCGTCGTCCCGCCGGTCTCGGACGCGAACGGCTCCCTCTGCCACGCGACGCGGGTGGCCCTCGACAGCGCGCTCTCCGAGGCGCGCGCCGGCGCCCCGCTCAATCGGATCGGGCGAGCCGTCGAGCGGGTCGCCCGGGCGCACGGGTTCCGGGTGATCCGGAACCTCGCCGGACACGGGGTGGGCCGGAAGCTGCACGAGGAGCCGGAAGGGATCGTGAGCTACTACGACCGGGGCGACGGCCGCCGGCTGCGGTTCGGCCAGGTGATCGCCATCGAGCCGTTCCTCTCGACGAGGAGCGCCCACGTGACGGAAGCGGACGACGGGTGGACGCTCGTCGGGCACCCGGAGAACCGCTCGGCGCAGTTCGAGCACACGATCATCGTCACGAACGGCGAGCCCATCGTCGCGACCCGCTCGGAGAGAAGCGGCTGACGGGACGGCGCGCTCCATCGCACGGCGCGCCCCATCTGGTGCGGGCGATGCCGGAGCGGCCGCGCGCGGCCCGCGCGCGGGGCACGGCGTGCGGGCCCGATGGCCCCAGATCCGGATCGGAGCTCGCGGCATGAGCACGGTTCGCATCGCCCTCGCGAACGTCCGTGTGCCCGCGACGCCGAATGACTCGGTGCACCTGGCGATCGCGGCGGTCGCCGAGGCGGGCCGACGGGGCGCGCTCGTGATCTGCCACGAAGGGCGGCGGCATCCGGAGGCCGTCCGCTGGGCCGTGCGCGTCGTCGCGCGATCGAATCGACTCCGCAGACGGGAGGTCTTCGTGAGATATCTGCTCGGTGTCGGCGGCGTGATGCTCCTTCAGGCGGGGCTCTCTTTCGCGATCATCCGGGCCACGGCCGGCGGGGGGTCCTTCGTCGGTCTGGGCGTGATGCTGGCGGCGGTCCCGGGCATCCCGCTCACGGCCCTGGTCAATGCTCTCCTCGTTCGCTCGAGTCGGAAGGACCCGGCCGCGGCCTGTGCCCGGCGTGTCGTCCTCGCCTCGCTGGCCCTTCCGGCCGTGCAGCTGGCCCTCCTGGCCCTCGTCTCCGCCTTTCGGCTCTGAGCGTCGATTCCGGTCGGCGTGCGCGCCCCACCTGGTGCGGGCGTCACGGCCCGCGCCCCGAACGCTTCGACCGGCCGCGTGACGGGAGACCTGCTCGAGAGATTCGGCGGCGGGGACGGCGGGCTGAGATCCGGCGACGCGCCGAGCTCGTCGCGAGAAGCACGGCCCGGCCGTCCCGGGTCGAGGAGGACGCCATGAGAGCTTCGGTCTTCGTCGGCACGAGCGTCGACGGGTTCCTCGCTCGCGCCGACGGCACGTTCGACTTCCTTTCGGCCGGCGGCTCGGGCGAGGAGCCGCACGGTTTCGAGGAGTTCTTCGCCACGGTCGACGCGCTCGTGATGGGCCGGAGCACCTACGAGGTCGTCCTGCCCTTCCCCGAATGGCCCTACGGGGCGAAGCCGGTCTTCGTCCTGAGCCATCGGCCGCTCCCTCCGGAACCGGCCGGAGCCGTCGTCGAGCGGATGGCCGGCGAGCCGGCCGAGGTCTTCTCGCAGCTCGCGGCGCGCGGGTTCGGGCACGTCTACGTGGACGGCGGCCGGACGATCCAGGCGTTCCTGCGGGCCGGCCTCGTAGAGCGCCTCGTCATCTCCCGTGTCCCGGTCCTCGTCGGCGAGGGCATCCCGCTCTTCGGCCCGCTCGACGCCGACGTGCTCCTGACGCACGTCGCGACGCGCACGTTTGCCGGCGGCCTCGTCCAGAGCGAGTACGAGGTCGCACGGTCGCCGGAGGCGGACCCGCAGGCCGCGCCGACGCGCTACTCTCCCGGGCACCCGCCATGAACGTCGTCAACCTGAAAGAGCGCCTCTCCCGGTTCGCCACCTACTGGGACCCGAAGATCGTCGGCGAGCTGAACGGCCAGCACGTGAAGCTGGCGAAGATGAAGGGGCCGTTCGTCTGGCACAGCCACGAGGCCGAGGACGAGCTGTTCCTCGTCCTCGACGGCTCGCTCACGATGGAGTTCCGCGACCGCACCGTCCCCCTCCGCAAGGGGGAGCTGCTGATCGTCCCCCGCGGCGTCGAGCATCGCCCGGTCGCGGAGGAGGAGGTCCACGTCCTCCTTTTCGAGCCGGCCTCGACGGTCAACACAGGGAGCGCGGGCGGTCCGCTCACCGTGGCGGAGCCGGAGCGCCTTTGACGCGAGTCGCCCGCATCGGTTCTGCCGAGCCGCGGGACGTTTCGGGATGACTGGCCCTCGCGAAGGGAGTGGCTTCGGCGTGGAGCTGAGGAACGTCTGCGTCTACTGCGGATCGAGCGCCGGGCGAGACCCGGCGTACGTGGCGGCGGCGGGGGCGCTCGGGCGGGCGCTCGTCTCCCGCGGGATCGGTCTCGTCTACGGCGGGGCGAGCGTCGGGGTGATGGGGGCGGTGGCCGACGCGGTCCTCGGCCTCGGCGGCCGCGCGGTCGGAGTGATCCCGGAGGCGCTCGTCCGGAAGGAGATCGCGCACGGCGGGCTGACGGAGCTCGTGGTCACCTCCTCGATGCACGAGCGGAAGACGCGGATGGCGGAGCTCTCCGACGCCTTCGTGGCGCTGCCGGGAGGGATCGGGACGCTCGAGGAGATCTTCGAGGCGTGGACGTGGGGGCAGCTCGGCCTCCACGCCAAGCCGTTCGGGTTCCTGAACGTGTCGGGCTACTGGGACGGCCTCGTCTCGTTCCTCGACCACGCGGTGCGCGAGCGGTTCGTGAGGGAGCCGCACCGCGCGATGCTCGTCGTCGCCGAGGACCCGGAGGAGCTGCTCGACCGCTTCGCGGCCTGGCGGGCGCCCGAGGTCCCGAAGTGGATCCGAAAGGGCGACGAGTAGGGCGCTCCGGCGAGCCGCTCGCTATACTTCCGGCAAAGCTCGACGGACATCCCCCCGGACGCGGAACGGCGAGAGCCGGGACCGCCAGAGGCTCGTCGGCGCGCGCCGCGGTCCGGGGCGAGGACGAAGGAGGCGCCATGGCACTGCACGCGGCGATTCAGGCTCTGCTTGGAGCAGCCGGGGTGACGAACGGGATGCCCGGCTGGGCGATCCTCGAGAGCGCCCGGCTGCTGCCGCCCACGCCCGGCTCCGGGGCGGCGTTCGGGGACGCGCCGGCGCAGGCGCTCCGGAAGACGATGAAGGCGTACTACGAGTACGGCCGGAACCACTGGACCTGGGCGCAGAGCGCGGGAAGCGCGGCCGCGAACGGAGGCCTCGTGAAGGGGCAGATCCAGGCGGTGGCCTGCGGGTCGTTCAACCAGAACTTCAAGTGGCTGGCCGAGAAGGGGCTCGGCATCACCGGCATCACGAACGGTCAGGAGACCGGGCAGTTCCTGACGATGCCGGGGAGCGTCTGCATCGACTCGAAATGGGTGGGGAACGTCCGCACGAGCACGAAGGCGTTCTCGACGCTGAAGTGCTTCAAGTTCTCCGGCCACTACTGGGTGATGCACGGCGGCGTGAACTACGACGTCTGCTACGACAACACGTTCCACGCGGTCTCCGAGATCATCTGGACGCGCCTGCTGCCGCCCGACCAGAGCCTCGTCGGGAAGGGGGGGCTCACGGCGAACCAGCTCTACCGCCTGGAGAAGCCGCTGCCGGAGGGCGACCACCTCGTGATGCTCCAGCAGAACGGGCCGAACGGCTGGCCCTCCTGGCAGATCGTCCCGAAGGCGCAGATCAAGTCGCTGAAGTAGGCGGCCGCGGGGAGCGGGCGCTCGGATCGGAGCGCCCGTTCCCTCGCGGGCAGCGGCGAGAGGCGCCGTCTCTACGGCGCCGGGGCTGCGGGCGGCGTCGGCTCGAGCGGCGCGTCGAGGCGGTAGACGGGAAGGAGCCCGACCGACTCGTCCCAGTACGGCGTCCGCGCGTAGAAGAAGCGGTGCCGCGCGCGGGCGTCGGCGGCGCGCTTCGGGTCGTCGAGGAGCGCCTTCCACTCGGCGGCGAGCTTCGGGTCCTCCGCGAGCATCTTCACGGCGAGCGGCTCGAGGACGCGCGCGTCGATGTACTCCTTCGTCTCGAGGGCCGAGCTCATCAGGCCCCAGGCGAAGAGCGAGTCGGGCCCTTCCGGCTCGAGGAGGTGGATCGCGACCGGCGCGAGCGGGTCGTCGAGCGGGACGTAGAGCGAGCCGGCCGGGACGGTGCGGGTCTCGACGGCGCGGGCGATCCTCGCGGTAACCCGGACGCGCCCCTGGTAGGAGGCGGGCGCGAACTTCGCGTCGCTCGCGCGGTACGTGCCGACCGGGAGCGTCCGCGGCGCGGCGAGCTTCGTGAAGCGAAGCCCGTGCGCCGCGAGCTTCTCCTCGATTCCCGGCCAGCCGGCCGGGACGAGGTAGGCCGCCGGGCGCGGGGCGGTGACGGTGGCCTTCGCGTGGCGGTAGAAGGGCAGAGGGATCGTCATCGGCGTCTTCGGGTCGTAGACGAGGCGCGGCCGGCCGGTGACGGGGGAGACGACCTGCTCCCAGGCGTAGGCGGGGAAGTCGATCGTCTCGGGGCGGGAGAGGTCGGTCTCGCCCGCGAGGACGAAGGGCGTCCCCGGTCGCGCACCCTTCGTCGCTGCCTTCGCGGCCGCGCGGGCCGCCTTCAGCGGCGCCGGGTCGCGCCCGACCCGCGAGAGGAGCGCGGAGAGGAAGGCGGCGTTGGCTCGGACGCGCTCGCCGTACGGCTTGAGCGCGTGCATCTCGACGAGGACCGAGGGGATCGACCGGAGCGGCATGTAGCAGGTGCCGTAGCGCGGCTCGGTCGGCCCGGGGTCGATCCCCTTGTGCGGGTCGAGCGGGTCGACCCACTCGATGTAGGGCGAGGTCTTCCACCCGTTTTCCCCGACCTCGGCGAGGGCCGGCCGCATGACGGTCTCGAGCCAGGAGCGGAGCGGCTCGGGCGTCGCCGGCTCGCCGCCGTACGAGACGGTGACGGTGACCTGGGCGTCGGAGCCGTCGGTGACGTGGTCGTCGACGAAGAGGTCGGGGTCCCAGGCGGCGACGAGCGAGAGGAGCGCGCGCGTCTCCGGGGCGTCGGCCTTCAGGAAGTCGCGGTTCAGGTCGAGGCCCTGGGCGGTCGTCCGGAAGCCCATCCCGTCCACGGGGCCGTCCTGGTTCGGGCGGGCCCACTTCGAGGAGCGCTCGTGGCCGTCGACGTTGTAGATCGGGACGACGAGGAGCGTCATCGTCTCGAGGAGGTCGGGGCGGTTCCCGAGCGCCATGTCGCGCAGGAGGATGAGACAGGCGTCCTTGCCGTCGACCTCGCCCGAGTGGATGCCGTTGAGGACCAGGACGACCGGCTTGCCCGACCTCGCGGCCGCCTCGGGGGTGAACGCCTTCTCCTTCGAGGCGACGACGACCGGCATCGGCCGCCCCTCTGCGGAGGTGCCGTAGAAGGCGACCGAGAGGAAGGGCGAGGTCTTCTCCAGCCGCCGGAGGAAGGCGAGCGTCTCGTCGTACGACGGCGTCCCGCGGAAGTTGTTCAGCTCGGCCTTCGTCCAGTGGTCGGGCTGGATCGGAACGAGCGGCCGCTCCTCGGCCGCGAGCGGAGCGGCGAGGACGAGAGCGAGGGCCGCGAGAAGCGCGGAGCGGGCGTTGAGGCGTGCCGGACGCATTCGAGGAGGTTATCGCGGGCGGCCTCGACGCGCGCCTCGAGGTGTCGGGGCGCCCGGCATCCCGACGACACGGAGGTATTCTTCTCTCCCGGCGCCCCACCCGGGCGCGACCGCACCCGAAGGAGGACGTCATCCCATGAAGCGCACCCTCGTCGCCCTCGCCGCCGCCTTCGCCCTCGTCGTCACCACGGCCTCCGTCGCCGCCGGCAATACCGCCCCGAGGAAGGGGCCGTCCTGCTGCGCCGAGGCGGGGGAGGCCGGAGCGAAGTGCGAGCCCGTGTCCGAGAGCGCCGTGACGCTGACGGGCACGGTCCTCTGCGAGCACTGCGACCTGCACGTCGCCAAGAGCTGCAACCCGGTCTTCAAGGCGGACGGCCGGGAGGGCTACCTGCCGTTCTGCCCCGGCACGAAGGACGTCGACGGCGTGAAGGCCGCGGCCGACCACGGCAAGGTGAAGCTCGAGGTAAAGGGGAAGCTCTGCAAGACGAAGGACGGCAAGGAGCTCCTCATGGTCGAGACCTACGCGAAGAAGGCGTAGCCGGAGCGGCCGGTGAACGCACCGATCCAGAGGCCGTGGCGGACGGGGAGGCGGCTTCTCGCCGGCCTCGTCCTCCTCCTCGCCCTGCCGCTCGCCGCGGGGCAGGCCTCCCTGAACGTCTACTTCCAGTCGACGCTGAAGGACGCGGGCTACCAGAAGAAGGTCTTCCAGAAGGTTGCCGCGGCCTGGAAGGCGCCCGCGACGTTCCCGAAGGCGGGGAAGAAGTGCGTCGTCCAGGCGGTCCTCAGCCGGGACGGCCGGGTCCAGAGCGCGTTCGTCTCGACGGAGTCGGGCGTGAAGGCGTGGGACAAGGCCTCTCTCGCCGCCGTCGAGAGCTCCTCTCCGTTCCCGCCCCTGCCGGAGTCGTACGCGCACAAGACGCTCGAGGCGCACTTCCACGTCGCCGTCGTCCCGTAGCGGACCGGGCGCCGAACGGCGGGACTCCGCGGCCGTGCCGCCCCGCGGCAAGGCGAAACGCCCCGCCTCCGGGCAGCGAAAGGACGGGCCTTCGGGGCGCGGTCGACGCCGCAGTCGCATGTAGAATCCGCGTTTGATGCGCCTCCGGCCTCACAGCCGTATCCATCGAGATCAGATCGCGAGGGAGGATCGTCCCCGATGAGTGAGAAACCGTTCCAGCCGTTCGTCCCGGCGAGCTCCACCATGACGGAGTTCACGGGCCGGGCGCTCGTCCTCGGCCTCCTGATGGCCGTCGTCCTGGGCGCCGCGAACGCCTACCTCGGCCTGAAGGCCGGGATGACGATCGCCGCGACGTACCCGGCCGCGGTGATCGGCATGGCCGTCCTCCGGATCATGAAGGGCTCCCTCCTCGAGGAGAACTTCGCCCGAACCGTCGGCTCGATCGGCGAGTCGGTCGCGGCGGGCGCGATCTTCACGATCCCGGCGTTCGTCATCCTCGGGATGTGGAAGTTCGAAGGGTTCAACGCGAAGGAGTACGGGATCGCGACGGCCCTGATGATCCTGGGCGGCCTCCTCGGGATCCTCTTCGTGACGATCCTCCGGCGCGTCATGGTCGAGGACAAGGGGCTGCCGTTCCCCGAGTCGGTCGCCGCGAGCGAGATCCACAAGGCGGGTCAGCGCGGGGCCG
>ERZ795054.2542-NODE-2542-length-15223-cov-4.218354_pt1 | contig 15223 bp, 10 predicted proteins | sample MGYA00375138_ERZ795054 | MGnify/ENA primary metagenome ERZ795054 (study PRJEB30183, sample SAMN05720215) | anaerobic digester metagenome | isolation source: active sludge of municipal wastewater-treating anaerobic digesters | place: USA | collected 2014-12-23 ...
AGGCCTCCGCCGTCATAGTCCCAGTATCCCCTGAAATTCTCATGCACCCTCAGCGCGTTGTATGGTTTGAATGGTGCCGGTCCCAGCCACATGTCATAGTCCAGTTCTGATGGTACAGGCTCCGGAAGCAGATCGGTCCGTCCGCTCCAGTAAAACTTCCAGTCGTAGCCTGTTATGCCACTGATTGTTACCTTAAGCGGCCAGCCGAGGATGCCGCTGCTGACCACTTTCTTGAGCGGCATTACTGTTGTGCCGAGGCCGTAGAACTGACCTGTAAACCGGAACCAGGTGTTGAGCCTGAACATCCTTCCGTTGGCCTTCACGGCCTCCACCAGCCTCTTCCCCTCTCCTATCGTTCGTGTCATCGGTTTCTCGCACCAGATATCCTTGCCGGCCTCGGCAGCCATTCTGGCAATAACGCCATGCCAGTGAGGAGGTGTGGCAATGTGAACAATATCAATATCCGGCCTGGTGATCAGCTCTCTGAAGTCGCTGTACCCGGTCACCCCCTTGCCAGCGCGGTCAAGCGCTCTCTTAAGGTGTCCGGCGTCAACATCGCATACGGCAAGCAGCCGGGTATTTTCATAATTGAAATGGCCAAGCCCCATCCCCCCGACACCAACTATGCCCTTCGTGAGCTGGTCACTTGGCGGGGTGTATCCGCTGCCCCCCATCACATGCCTTGGTATGATGGTGAGGCCGAGGCCTGCTGCAGTACTTCTTAATATAAACCTCCGACGGTTGACTTTTTCCTTCTCCATGAGCCGAAATCTTTCGTTGAGCGGTAAATATAAAGATTCGGCCAGACCGATGGTTAAAATCCATATTCTAACTATGAACAAGTAACTAACCGTGAAGTGGAAATCCGGTTGCTGGTATTGACTTGGCGCGACATTCAGAATCAATCAAGTAACAAATATGAGATTTGGTCGTTAACATATTGAAAGTTTTTGCAACTTAGTTCCTGAATCTGCATTCTGATTAAAAATGAGAAAGATGACTGCAAAATTTATCATGCCAATCATGGCACTGTTGGCTGTACTGCCGCTGAAATCACAGGATTACATCAAGTTTGGACGCATTGATCCTGTCTATATGACAATGGAAACCTGTCCATTTGACTCCGCGGCAACTGCCTTCTTCATATTCAATGAGCAGTCATGCATGACAAGTTATTACAAGACAACCGCCAGGTACGCGAGTGACGGAACCATGACCGACGGTCCTGACTATCAGAATAACATCCACATACACAGGGCTATCAAGATACTTGACAATTCTGCCACCGACTGGGGAAATTACTCCTTCGTAATAAACACGAAGCTGGATAAGATTGGCTCCTTCAAGGGTTTCACCTACAACATGGAGGATAATAAGGTGGTAAAGACCAAGCTTGAGCGCAACCAGGTCATTTTTGAAGAGGCAGGTCCGAACAGTGAGCGTATCAAGATCAGCATGCCCCAGGTTAAGAAAGGCTCGGTAATCGAGTTTGAGCTGAATATTACCTCCCAGAATTTCTATTCCCTGGGCCCTTTCCCTCTGCAGTTCACAATTCCTGTCGAAAAAAACATCCTGGTTGTGAAGACTCTTGAGTATTACAACTATAACAGGATTTCCAAGGGATACTTCGGCATGGCACCGGCCTTCTCCCAGACAACCATAACCGTGCCAATAGATATTGTTGAGCAGGAGTTCAACGGAAGGACAAGAACCGACAGCAAAATTACCTACCTGGAGCGGACAGAGGAGTACAATCTCGACAAGGTTCCGGCATTCCCGATCGAAGCCTATCTCACCACGCCAAAGAACTACCTTGCCAGCATCAGGTTCGAGCTGGCGTTTACAAAGTTTCCGAACTCAGCCCAGAAGCACTTCAACAGCTCATGGGAGTCACTCAACAAGGTGCTGCTGGAGGACGGCAATTTCGGTCTCCAGCTGAAAAACACCGGGTTTCTTGCTGATCTGGCCTCTGAGCTGAAGGCCGCTCATACAGATCAGACAGACCTTGCCAGGGCATGCTTCGAGACAGTTAGAGACAGGATAACCTGTAACAACAAGACAGGGATATTCTGTGACAAGAGCATCCGTGAGGTGCTCAAAAATGAAGAGGGAGATGTGCAGGGTATTAACCTGTTGCTCACCGGACTGCTGAGAGAGGCCGGTATCCAGGCATGGCCTGTGATCCTCAGCACGCGGGGCAATGGTTTGATTCAGCCCATATATCCTTCAATTGAAGACTTCAATTATGTGATATGTCTCGCGGAGGTAAACGGCAAACGGCTGTTGATGGACGCTTCGGACAAATACCTGACTGTTAATCTGCTCGATCCTATCTGCCTGAATGACAGGGGAAGAATAGTGGATCAGACAAAAACCGGATGGATTGAGCTTACAAACACTGAGAACTCGTACAAACGATCAGTTGTCTGGGATGTGGAATTCGGCGAGGATGGCGTTGCCCTGGCCAGGGTTTCGGAGACATATGAAGACATTGCGGCCTACCGCCAGAGAGACCGTATCAGGGATGAGGGTGGCTTTGATAAATACATTGAGGATAAAAGCAATCCTGACAACGGTTACACAATCAGGACCTCAGGTGTGGAGAACCTTGAGGAGCTTACGCAACCCCTGAGGCAGACACTCGAGATTGAGCTTGATAAAGGTTACATGCAGGGCGATCTCTGTCTGTTTCTCCCCCTCTTCACTGAAGCACTCAGTGAAAATCCCTTCAAGCTCAGGAAAAGAGAATATCCGGTTGAATTCAACTACCCGATGACAGAAAAGGTCCTTATCAGGACAAAAATCCCGGAAGGATACAGGGTAGAGAGCCTGCCACCCAACCAGACATGCATTTTGCCGGGTGGCGGTGCAGTTTACGGCCTCAAGATAACCTCGAGAGATAACGAGATAGTGGCTGAATATGATTTTCAGATGAAAAGAATGCTCTTCACTGTAGATGAGTATTCCAGCCTGAAGGAATTCTACAGGAAAGTAGCCGAGAGCCAGAATGAGAGTGTAGTGCTTCAAAGGGTTGCAGAATGAGACTTACCCTTCTCGCTTTCCTGATCCTGTCAGCCGCACCGGGTGTTTACGGCAGCACTGGCAACAATACCGGTCCTGTTCCGGCCGCAAATGTGAACGCCCTGATAAATGAGTATCATGTTACTTATGAGGTCAGGTCGGAAACCGATATCCGCAAGACAACTGTATACAGGGCAACCGTGCTGAGCCAGGGCGGCCGAAGTTACGGCATGGTCAGCACCAGCGTAGACAACCAGAGCAAAATTACCGCATTCAGCGGAAGCATATTCAAGGCAGACGGATCACTTCATTCCAGGATTAAACTTTCAGACCTGAATGATTCACCGTCATACCCTGATTTTGTGTTTGCATCTGACAGCAGGCGGTACTCCTATTCACCGGCAATACAGGACTACCCTTACACACTTGCATATGAAGAGGTTATAAGCTATTCAGGACTGATGGCCTTTGAATCATGGATGCCTGTTAACAGCCTTAACCTGGCGTGTGATACTTCCTCATATACAATCATCTGCCCTGACTCCTATAAGATAAGGCACAAGAGCTTTAATATCAGCGAAGAGCCGGAAACGGTGAAGCTTGACGGAAACCGGACGCGCATCTCCTGGGGAGTTGGTAAGATCCCTGCGGTGGAACTCAATAATTACATACCATCCCCGGAGACCTTCCTTCCCTACCTCATGGCGATGCCTGAAAAATTCTACTATGACGGGTATCACGGAGAAGTCACTGATGCCAGGTCTTACGGCTCATGGGTGGCCGGACTGCTGGAAGGGAGGGATGCAGTAAAACCTGAAATCTCAGCCCGTATGGCTGCACTTACATCTGATGCATCCTCAGCGAGAGAAAAGGTGAGCAGGGTTTACAGGTACCTGCAGGAGAATACCCGTTATGTTGCAATCACATATGGCATAGGAGGTCTCCAGCCTGCTCCCGCAGACAAGGTGTCGCAATACGGTTATGGCGACTGCAAGGGACTCTCCAATTACATGAGATCACTCCTCGCTTCAATCGGCATCAGGTCATATTATACTGAAATCGGGAACGGGTCAAGGAAGATCACCCACGACGATTTCGTCTATCTGCAGACCAACCATGTGGTGCTGTGCGTTCCGGATCCGAATGATACAATCTGGCTTGAATGTACCAGCCAGCACTATAATGCCGGATACCTTGGCTATTCAAACAGTAACAGGAGGGCGATGCTTGTCACCGAAGATGGTGGTAAGATCGTAAACACTCCCTCAGCTGATTCAACCAACAGCTTCAGGAGGACAAGATATGACCTTGCGATCAGGGCTGACGGAAGTGCTGAATACAGGATCAGGGCTGATGCCACGGGACATTACTATGAGGAGTTGTTGCACCTCGAATATTCAACAAGGGATGAGGCTATCAGATTTCTCTACGACGATCTTCCTTTCAGGAACCATTCAATCTCTTCATATGAAGTCTCATCAGATACAGCAAGTCTGGCAGCACTGAGAGCAGTAATTGACGGGAAACTGAACAAATACGGGACTATTGCAGGAAAAAGAATGGTAGTACCTGTCATCCCGGCAAAGATGTTCTCATATGTTCCCAAACTGGAACCTGACAGAAAGGTTGCAATCCATATCTCCGGGCATACAGCAATCACTGACACTGTTGCGATAAGGATACCTGATGGTTACAGGGCAGCCCTTATCAATGAGAGGAAGGAATTTTCAAATGAATTCGGGCGTTACAGGCAGTCAGTTGTCTCAGACGGTTCCACTCTTCTTGTGATAAGGGATGTGCATATTCCGGCTGGTACTTATCCCGCTGAAAACAGGGAGAAGGTGACGGAATTTTTCAAAAAGAGCCATGACATCGAAGCAATGTCAATAATGTGTGAGCAGGCACAATAGCACGGTAATGCCCATATCCGGAATAATTTAAGGCCTCAGTGCACGTCTTCCGGCACCTGGTACTTTTTGCGCAGACCGTCAAGCTTTTTCCGGAGCTTTGCCTCTGTCCTGTCATATGCCGGATCGTCAATAAGGTTTTTCATCTCGGCCGGGTCAGTGCTCAGGTCATACAACTCCCACCGGTCAATGTCATTATAAAAATGGATTAGCTTGTACCTGTCCGTTCTTATGCCGTAATGTCTCCGTACGGCATGTTCGGCAGGGTACTCATAGTAGTGGTAATACAGGGCATCACGCCATTTTCCGGGTTTCTCTCCCGTGAGCAGCGGCACAAGTGATACTCCCTGCATATCAGCGGGCGGCTCCACTCCTGCCAGTTCCAGGAATGTGGGTGCGAAATCTATGTTCTGCACCATCTCCGGAATATCGCCGTGGGCTGAGAGTGAAGCCGGGAGGCGCATCATCAGAGGTGTCCGGAATGACTCCTCGTACATGAATCTTTTGTCAAACCAGCCGTGCTCACCAAGGTAGAAACCCTGGTCAGATGTATAGACAACAAGTGTGTTCTCAAGCAGGCCTGCCTCCTTAAGGTAATCAAGCAGCCTTCCCGTGTTGCGGTCCACAGACTCGATTGTCCGGAGGTAGTCTGTCAGGTACCTGTTCAGCTTGTACAGCGCCAGTGCCTCGCCTTCAGGAGGACTGGCCCTGTATGCAATGCTGATGCTGTCATACTCCTTCAGCCAGGCCTCGCGCTGTTCAGGGGTCATGCGTCGGTTAAGGTACCAGAGATAGTCCTTCTCCGCCTGTGAGAGTGAGTCGCCGTCAGCGCCGGTGATCTTAAGGTCCGATGAAAGCGTCATATCCTTTATGACGCTCATCTCCTGAAGGCCGGCGGCCATCCGTCCCTCGTACGTATCAAAGAATGTTTCCGGCACCGGAAACTCCGCCCCGTCAAAGAGGTCAAGGTCACAGGTATCAGGCATCCAGTTGCGGTGCGGAGCCTTGTGATGAAGAAGCATGCAGAAGGGCTTCCCGGGGTCTCGGTTCTGCAGCCACTCTATCGCTTTGTCAGTAATAATCGTGGTCGCATACCCTGTCTGCCTGTATGTGCGTCCCGGTTCGATGAAGTCAGGGTTGTAGTAGCTGCCCTGTCCGGGGAGGATGCTCCAGTAGTCGAATCCTGTCGGTTCGCTCTTCAGGTGCCATTTTCCGATGAGGGCTGTCTGGTACCCGGCCTCCCTGAGGAGCTTCGGGAAGGTGACCTGGGAGCTGTCAAACCTTGCCCTGTTGTCAATGTGTCCGTTTGCATGGCTGTGCTTCCCGGTGAGGAGCGCTGCCCTGCTTGGAGCGCATATTGAGTTGCAGACGAAGCTGTTGCGGAAGATTATCCCTTCATCCGCAATACGATCTAGATTGGGTGTTTTGTTTATCACGCTCCCATATGCGCTGACCGCCTGGTATGCATGATCATCTGTCATGATGTAGATGATGTTGGGTCTCAGTGGTTCCGGCCCGGAGCATGACCAGGCAATGAGGAACACCGGCAATACAACAAGCGTCTTGATCTTTTTCATATTACATTATTCGGTTTTCACCCGGGAGGCCGGCCGGTAATCTGTCAGCCGGTGGCTTCAGATAGTAACTATCTTTTTTCTGATTATGATCCAGGAAACAATCAGCAGATAAACAGCACACAGCAACAGAACACCCATTCCGGGCACCACCCCCATTGAATCGCTGACAAGACCCATCAGCGGAGGTATAAGCGCTCCGCCGGAGATAGCCATCATCATCAGGCCGGAGATTTCATTGCTCCTTTCCGGATACTTCTGTACCGTGAGCGAGAATACAAGCGGGAAGATGTTGGCCACACCAAGCCCGATAAGGAACACTAGTATCCATGCCGCAGCCTTTGATGCAGGGATAACCATTATGAGAAAAATTGTGATGATAGACAGAATGGCGCTGTAAAGCAGTCCTCGGGTTGAGGCGAGTTTTGTCAGGATGAGAGCCCCGGCGAACGTACCCAGCATACGGCCGAAGAAATAGATGCTGCGGCCCGACTGTGCCGTAACCTCCTCAAACCCAAACCTTGTGGTCAGGAATTTGCCGGAGAAATAGTTGAAGCCTACATCGATGCCCACCACAAGAAATATGGAGAGAACCATCATCAGGATGTACGAATTTCCCAGCAGGCTGAAGGCTGATGCCATCGATGCCTTGTTCCCCGTTGAGGCGGTCTCCTCTATTTTTACCATGCTCAGCCAGAGCACACTCAGGAAGGAGATGACACCATAGACAAGGAAAAGGATTTTCCAGTCATTGAACATACTGGCAAATAGGGCTGCCAGGGGTGCTGCCAGCATCGATCCAATGGCCTTTATGAACTGCGAGAAGCTAAGGAAGCTCGAAGCCCGCCGGCCTGGCACAACATCTACAAGCAGAGGGTTGGCCGAGACCTGCACTATTGTGTTACCTATTCCAAGCAGAGCGAAACCTGCAATGACAGTAATGAAATTATAGAACAGCAGCGGGACGAACAGCCCGATTCCGGTGATTATCATGCCGGCATTGAGCATCTTCTTTTTGCCCACCCTGGCCTGCATTATACCCACCGGCACAGAGAGGAAGAAGAACCAGATGAAGGCAGCAAACGGGATAAGGCCAAGGATGAAGTCGCTCAGCCCCAGGTCCTCTGCCACGCGGTCCTTTCCAATTCCCACGAGGTCAACAAAACTCATTACGAAGAAGGAGAGGAGCACCGGCACCACCAGTCTCATCTCGATTTTTTTCTCATTCATATAGTCAGGGTTATTCAGTCTTACATAAGTGGAAGGGCAGGTTGTACTGCCTTCCAGAAATCATCATCGAGAAGGTATGCGCTACCCAGCAGGGCTGCATCCTCCTTCAGTTCGGAGATTGCAATGCGGGTGTCGCATCCCTCCCTCTTGAGGGCCTCTTCCACAGATGGTCCGAAGAGATTGTATGCATGTGATATATTTCCGCCCATGACAAGTATCTCTGCTCCGAACCGTTTCAGCCAGGGTGCAAGGAAACTTGCAAGGCCTTCGCCGAAACCGTTGAAAATCTCCTGCACCTCAGGGGCTCTTCCGGCCATCATTGCAACCTCTCTTACCCCTTCGGCATCGCGGCCGGTCACCTCGCGGTAGCGCGAAGTAAACCAGCGGGTTGAAAAGTAATCGTCTGCTATCCCGTTTCCGAACGGGAGGTGGTATACACACCCCATCTTCGGCACCCTGTCACCTTCAACAACCGGGATGCGGTTTTCAAGGAACGCCGAGCCGAAGCCGGTGCCCAGTGTGACTGCCATCATCCTCTCATACCCGGCGGCTTTACCTGCCCAGGCTTCCCCCACGGCGAAGGAACTGGCATCATTCATGAACCTTACACGGCAGTCACATGGCAGTCCCAGCCTTGTGCTTATGGCCTTTCCAACGTTTACTCCGTACAGTTTCTCATACTTTGGCACTCCCCTGATAAGGCAGATACCCTTTACGTAGTCAAAGGGCCCCGGCATGGCGAATCCCACCCCGCGCAGATTGAAGATCTGAATTCCCCTTAGAACCTGCTTAAGGGTGTCACTCCAGACAGTAAGTATCTCATCGGCCTCAGCCTTGTTGTCAACAGGGCTCTCAGCCCTCGATCCGCTGATGATGCGGTGGGCAGTCATGTCAACTGCCACGGCGGTAATGTGGCTTCCGCCAATGTCAACGCCAATGGCGATGTTCTGAAGTGCAGAATTCATGATGGTTCTCCTTAGGTTGAGTTTTTGAAGCAATGAAAATATCTATTTTTTCTCAATAAGTGCAGAATGTGTCAGGGATAAAATTCTGAAAAAATAGGTTCAGTCAGGGAAATGTCTTAAATTCGTGTTACTAACATCAGTTTCCAGGTCATTCAAAATCCAAACATATAGTGTCATGCTAAAAGCCACCAAGGAAGACGCCCTTCTGTATCACAGCAGCGGCCGCAAGGGTAAAGTGGAGGTAATCCCCACGAAGCCATACTGCACACAGTTTGATCTCAGCCTCGCCTATACGCCGGGGGTTGCATATCCCTGCCTTGAGATTGAAAAGAACCCTGATGATGCATATCTCTACACCGCCAAGGGTAATCTGGTTGCAGTTATCTCGAACGGCACCGCCGTGCTGGGCCTCGGTGACATCGGGGCACTTGGCGGAAAACCCGTCATGGAGGGGAAGGGGCTCCTGTTCAAGGTTTTTGCAGATGTGGATGTTTTTGACATTGAGATCGATGAGAAGGACCCGGACAAGCTGGTGGAGATATGCGCAAAGATTGCTCCCACATTCGGAGGAATAAATCTGGAAGACATCAAGGCTCCGGAGTGTTTCGAGGTGGAGACGAAGCTGAAGGCGATGCTGGATATTCCCGTGTTTCACGATGACCAGCATGGAACGGCAATAATTTCTGCGGCCGGGCTGCTCAACGCCGTGGAGATCAACGGAAAGAACCTGGCCGACATGAAGGTTGTGGTCTGCGGCGCCGGCGCTGCAGCCAACTCTTGCACCCGGCTCTACGTGGCCCTTGGGATAAAAAAGGAAAACGTCGTCATGGTTGACAGCAAGGGAGTCATCAATAACAAAAGGACCGATCTGAACAAATACAAGAAGGAGTGGATAACCGATCGTGACATAAATACACTGGCTGAGGCAGTGAAGGATGCAGACGTTTTCCTGGGACTCTCTGTTGCCAATATGCTGTCAAAAGAGATGCTCAGCACAATGGCTCCCAATCCGATCGTCTTCGCCATGGCCAATCCCAACCCCGAGATCAGCTATGAGGATGCCCTGGCGACACGTGATGATCTTATATTTGCTACCGGAAGATCAGATTATCCGAACCAGATAAACAACGTGCTGGGGTTTCCCTTCATCTTCAGGGGTGCGCTTGACGTAAGAGCAAGGACTATCAACGAGGAGATGAAGCTCGCTGCCACCAAGGCACTTGCAGGGCTGGCGAAGGAGAAGGTGCCGGATGAGGTCCTTGAGGCTTACGAGCTCAAGAGTCTTGAATTCGGAAGGGATTATATTATTCCAAAACCGCTTGACCCCCGCCTCATATCCAGGGTGGCGCCTGCTGTGGCCCGGGCCGCAATCGAAACAGGCGTGGCACGACTGACCATAGAGGACTGGGACGATTATGCAAATTCACTCAACAACCGGACATCAGTGCACATCAGAAGGATAGCAGACATCTGCTGCCTTAAACACTAGGCAAGGCTTCATACCTGAAGTTTGATGCCCAGCTTCGCTTCATACAGTGTCATGATCAGTGAAGAGAGCTGCCCGATGCTATAGGTGCTTCTGTTAAGTGTGGCGTCAAAGAGATAGTCAAGACACTGTGGTTTTTTGTCAAGGAAGTCAACGATCAGTTTGTTCCGTTTTTCATCAGTCCGGACTGTGTATTCCTCTGCCTTGTCAATGAGCATCCCCTTTTTATGCATTACATTCTGCACCCTCCAGTACAGCGGTGCCACCAGCCGTATATGCAGGGCATTCGCCATCTCCTGCGTTATTGATACTCCTCCTCTTCCTATTATTACCGAATAGCCATCGTGCGCTATTGACAGTACCACCTCCTTAATGGCCTTCTTCACGGAACTGTCTGTAACAAAGGTACCGGAGAAAGCCATTATCATCTGGGAGATATCAGTCATGCCCAGCCCCTGATAATAGGTTTCAATTCTCTGGGTATCAGTTTTAAGCTCATGTGCTGCATGGTAGATGATATCCTTGTCAACCCACTTCCAGCGATTGGTGTTGTACTTCAGGTTCATCTGCGCCACGAGTTCGGCAGCAACCTCCCGGCCGTCACAACCGGTCAGGCGGGAGATTGTGATCACCGGGCCTGTCTGGTCAACAGGCCTGCCCAGCATTTCAGACCTGTAACGGGTGTCGAAATAATCAAATATCTTCTTCACGGTTAAGGCTTTAGGTACGACAATGAACAACCTCCGCTTCCGGGTGGCGCGGGAAATGCCAAATCTTACAAAATATAGTCAATTTTTATCACAGAATCAACCATTCCGGCAAAAAAATAACCGCCGGGTAACTAAAGGTCCGGCGGTTCTCAATTTTTGGATTTTCTCCTTAAAACTCCCGGTGTTCCGTGCGGCGGATTATCTCATTCTGAAGATCCTCACCCAGATCATTGAAATAATCGCTGTATCCGGCAACCCTAACGATAAGGTCACGGTACATCTCTGGATTCTTCTGGGCATCCCGGAGTGTTTCAGCGCTGACAACATTGAACTGGATATGGTGACCGTCAAGACTGAAATAGCTTCTGATAAGGGCAGTAAGTTTCTGGTAACTGCCTTCATCCTCAAAGAATTCCGGTGAGAATTTCTGGTTCAGGAGGGTCCCTCCGGTACGAAGGTGATCAATCTTGGAGGCTGACTTGATAACGGCAGTCGGACCCTGGCGATCCACACCCTGAAACGGTGAAATTCCTTCCGAGAGGGGTACGTAAGCCTTGCGGCCGTCAGGAGTTGCTCCTGTGACATTGCCGAAATAGACATGCGATGTTGTCGGGAGCATGTTGATCCGGTGTATTCCGCCCCTCGGGGTAGGCCTGCCGCTCACCGCATCATGAAAATACTCGAATACTGCAACAGCCTGGGCATCGGCATAATCATCATCATTCCCGTATTTCGGTGTGTTGTAGATCATGTCATACTGCATCTGCTCAGCCCCTTCAAAATTGTTCCTGAGGGCTGTGAGCATCTCGTTCCATGTAAATCTTTTCTGTTCATATATATTGTATTTCACCGAGGTAAGTATGTCGGTTATGCTTCCAAGCCCCACCCCCTGAATATATGTGGTGTTGTATCTTGCACCACCGGCGTTGTAGTCCTTCCCTCTTGCGATGCAGTCTTCAAGCAGCAGTGACAGGAACGGCACCGGCAGGTGTATGGCGAAGGTTTTCTCAATCACATTGTTCCCCCTCACCTTTATGTCTGCGAAGTAGCTGATCTGGTCCCTGTAGGCCAGCATGAACTCTTCAAAGGTCCTGAACTCTGACGGATCTCCCGTCTTCGGGCCAACCTGCACTCCAGTGCGTGGATCGAAGCCGTTGTTCAGGGTCACCTCGAGGATTTTGACAAGATTGAAGTAGCCTGTCAGCCAGTAGCACTCCGTGCCGAATGCACCGGTCTCCACACAGCCTGAGGCTCCTCCGTTGCGGGCATCGACGATGCTCTTACCCTGTCTCAGCAGTTCCTGAATGATAGCCTCCGTGTTGAAGACAGAAGGCTGTCCGAAGCCTGTCCTGACGATGTCAAGAGTCTTATGAATGAATGCATCGGGGTTCTTGCGGCTCACCTGTACCATAGAGCTTGGCTGCAGGATGCGCATCTCCTTTATTACATCCAGCAAGGTATATGTCATCGGGTTTACGGCATCGGTGCCGTCGGGTTTTACCCCTCCGAGATTGATGAGACAGAAGTCGGTGTAGGTGTTGCTCTCCTGGGCTGTGACTCCCATCTTTGGAGGTGAAGGGTGGTTATTGAACTTGACCCAGAAGCAACCGAGGAGTTCATATGCCTCGTCGGCTGTAAGGTTGCCCTCATCAATTCCCTTTTTGTATATGGGCCACAGGTGCTGGTCGAGGCGGCCGGGGTTGAATGAATCCCATGGATTGAGTTCGGTAACAACACCGAGATGTATGAACCAGTAATGCTGCAGCATCTCATGGAAAGTCTCCGGTGCATGAGCAGGCACGCGACGGCAGACAGCCGCCATCCTTGTCAGTTCCTCCTTCCTCTTCGCATCCTTCTCATCAGTAGCCATCGACTCAAGCTTCTCGGCATGCCTTCCGGCATACATTATTATTGCATCGCAGGCAATGTCCATTGCCCTGAGCTCTTCATTGCGCTCATAGGCCTGAGGATCATTACGGAAATCAAGTGCATCAACAGCTGTGGCGATCTCTTTCTTCAGATCCAGGAAACCTGTATGGAACATCTTGTATCCCAGCACGGTGTGGCCGGGAGCCCTCTGCTCCTGGAACTCGGTGAAGATCCCCGCCTTGTAGGCTGCAAGCCACTCGGGTGTCATCCGTTCCATGATCCGGTCACGGTTGCTGCGCCCTTTCCAGAAGGGAATAATCTCTTCTGTATAAATCTTCTTTACCTCATCGCTCACCCGGAAGAATACCTTTTCCCGGCTGTCAAGAATTTCAAGATCCTGAATTGAATGAAGGCTGATCTCCGGGTATGTTGGCGTTGCCTTGGGGGCGGGGCCTCGTTCACCGACAATGAGTTCACCGTCATTGATGCATATTGCCTTGTTCCTGAGCAGGTATTCAAATGCCCGTGCCCTGAGCATCGGGGCCGACAGCCCCTGTGCCTCCCGGCTGGCGTAAAACCTGGTGATGAGTTGTGCTCTCTCTGCAGTAAGCGTCTCGGTTGCGTTAAGGCTCTGCTCCCTGAGCCTCATAACTCTCTCTGTCATTTTCATATAGTTATTTCCTCCTGGTCTTTTTTCTGTTTTAATAACGGTGTTCAACCGCCTTTTTTTACGTGAATGCCTAGCGGTTTTAAAATATCAATGTATTCGTCAAGGCTGCCGTTCGTAACCTGGCTGACTGATGCCATCCTGTCCTCCATTTCGAAACGGCGGTATTTCGAGCTGCCGGTCTTGTGATAGGGCAGCAGGGTTATCTCTTTTATATGCCCGTTGTTCCGGCTTTCTATGAATCCGCGCAGATTCTCCATGTATGCCTTATCGGCAGATACCCCCGGGATGACAGGGATACGTATCATCACATCCTTTCCCTCTGCCAGTAGCATATCAAGATTTGAGATGATGAGCTCATTGCTCACCCCGGTGAATTTCCTGTGAATCTCAGGATCCGTATGTTTAATATCATACAGGAACAGATCTGTTACCGGCATTACTGACTGCAGTAACTCGCGCCGGGCGTATCCTGAAGTATCTACCGTTGTATGAAATCCTGACTGCCTGAGCAGACTGAGTGACTCCAGCAGAAAGACCGGCTGCTTCAAGGGCTCGCCGCCGGAGAAGGTGACGCCTCCTCCTGAATGCTCCATGAAGACCCTGTCAACCTCCACCTTTGCAAGAATCTCTTCCGGTGTGTACTCATGGCCTACCTGCTCCATCGACCTGAACTCCTTCTCGCCTACCCTGTCAATCCGCTCAACCATCCTGATACCGGACTCCTTTCCTTCGGGATTATGACACCACCAGCAGTCGAGCGGACAACCCTTCATAAAGACTGTGATCCTGATACCGGGACCGTCATGAATTGCATATCTTTTTATACTGAATATCAAGCCTTTCATAATGACAAAGAGATAATTGTGGAATCAGACGAACGAAGGGCAGGGGCATCAGAGGCCCCCTCTGAAAGGCTATAGGGCATAGAACATAAGGCAATGATAGAGCCTTCTTCCGAGGCGATTCATCATAAACCTGTGTTCCAGACTGTTCATCTCTGTGATTTGGAACACAAAGATATTAAAAGGATTTGAAGTGTCAAAGTCTTTTCTGAAAGGCCTGTCTGAAAAAAAAAATTTCATTATATATCAGGTTGATTTTATGAGTATTAAAGCCGAAATACAACGATTAACAAAAGTTTAACAGAATTTCAATGCAACAGAACCGGGGGTTCCCGGTCTTTATACTGGAAAGAAGATGGAAAAGGACAGTTCCGCTTTTTTACAGGACAGTTTAGGTGTTAAACAAAAACGGGTTAGTCATGAAAAGAATTTTTCTTGGTGTGCTGCTTTTTGCAGCAGTCTCGGCACTCTCTTTCGGCAAGGTGATTATCAGGGGAGAATCACATACTCCCTTCGGCACGTTCACGATCGAGGTCTCCGACAAGCCGGTGACGGTTAACGGAGAGGAGCTTAAATGCTATCTCATAAGTTATGAGAACTCACCTTTACAGGTAAAGGTACTGGTTGACAAGGAAAAAAACTGCAAAAATTATGTAGTTGTTTCCGACGACCTTTCGGTAATGTACACATGCAACGGGAAGTATCTGGGCGTCAACAAGCTGGGAAAGAAGTACGCTGATGCAGGGTTAGGGACTTCAGAAGAGAAGCTTGACAGGCTTGACTACTTTCACCAGAAGGTAATCAGCCAGGGGAATGCGGCAGAATATGATGCCATGACCCTTATTGCATCCTATTTCCCGGAACTCATCAGGTAGGTACCGGCAGAAAGATCTTTTATTTCCTTCCTTAATCAGGCCGTCCGGCCTGTCTACGATCAGGTTTAGGTTGA
>ERZ795054.2544-NODE-2544-length-15208-cov-4.982116_pt1 | contig 15208 bp, 8 predicted proteins | sample MGYA00375138_ERZ795054 | MGnify/ENA primary metagenome ERZ795054 (study PRJEB30183, sample SAMN05720215) | anaerobic digester metagenome | isolation source: active sludge of municipal wastewater-treating anaerobic digesters | place: USA | collected 2014-12-23 ...
CGGCGCCTGCCACTCTTGACTTCACTTTGGGCGGTCTGGGGATTGACTTTCTCAGTCTCGCTCCCGCGTTGAGACAGGTCTTCTACATTGGGGATGGCGTCACCAGCGGAAACGTGTTCCAGCAGTTCGTTGCGCCCGCAGGAGCAACGCGTCTGTTCCTTGGCATTCCCGATGGATTCGGCTTCGGCGGCGCGCCCGGTGCTTACGACGACAACGATGGCTCGTACCGGGTGCGGATCGGGATCAACCAGGACCCGACCATTCCCGAACCGGCGTCGATGGGCGTCCTCGCGCTCGGGTTGCTGGGATGGACCTTTTTTCGCCGCCGCGCCTAACCCGCATCGCAGATCTCTCTCAAGAAGTCTGGCTCCCCTGTGTGCACTGCCGGGGTGTCAATGTGCGGGTTAGAAGCCTCTTCGGGTGTCGAAAAGCAGGCGTAAGCTCGATTTCCAGATCCCAATCTGTTCCATCTGGTTCCGCCGGAGGGTGTTGTCGTGGTGAGACCAGATGGTCCAGACCAGATGGTCCATTGGTAAGCGCTTGCCCGGCGGGGGCAGCGACTGGATAATCAGGGCATGTCAACCATGCCGGGTCGCTTGTGACGGTGAAAGACCGCGGCGCGGTAGAGCAGCAACAAATGGTCGGAGGGCCAATCCCTTTGTTGCGGGAGTGGCCTTGGCCCGAGACAACTGGCGTTATGGATCAGGCCCTCCTGAAACTCGGCCCTCCGAGTTGCGGGGTCGGTTTGCCGGATGTTGGGTCATTGCAGAGCAAAGAGAGATCGATGAGAGAAGCCCAGTAACCAGCACTACGATGAAAATGACAACGATGAATCGGGCGCTTCGAGTGATCATTCAGACGCTCGCCGTGCTGCTTGTCTCGATCCCGGCGCATGCGGGCGAGCCAGGTTTGACGCAACTTTGGGAGATTGGCCGGACGGATCGGGGCAATGCCGAGTTCGCCCTCGCGCCCGCAGGCTACGGGCGCTACGGCGAGGACGGGTTCTTTGTCGTGGGAGCTTCGGAACCGCAACGCGATTGGCCGTATGTGCATCCGGGTCCGGCCGACAATTGGGCGGGGAGCCGGCGGCACACGTTCCTGGTTGTGTTCGGCTTGAGCGCCGTGCCTGCCGAGGGCAACTGCCGGCTGCGGTTCAACCTTCTGGACACCCAGAGCGGTGTGCCGCCGGCATGGCGGGTCGAGATCAACGGCACCGCCTTCGAACGCGCCTGGCCGGCCGGCGCGGGCGACGCCTCTGTGTTCGGACGTCCGGAAGAGGGAAAGCCGGTCGATTGGGAGATTGTCTTTCCGGCGTCGGTGTTGCGGCGGGGCGACAACGAAATCGCCATCACATCGCAGTCGGGGAGTTGGGCGCTTTACGACGCGCTCACTCTCGAGACACCGGCGGGCGCTGCACTCGGGAAGGTCGAGCAAGGCATGCGAATCACCGGGATCGACGCGCCTCCAGTCTGGGTGAAGGCGAAAGGCGAAGCCCGGCAGCCGGTGAGTGTGAGCCTGCGGTCGAGGGGCGAACTTGGGGATGTGGGCTTTGTGTTTGAAGGAAAGGAAGTAGGGCGGGCGGCTGTGCGCGCAGGAGTACAGACAGTCGAGTTGACGCTGCCTGCGGTCAACGCAACAACGAGCGGGCGGCTCGAAGTGAGGCAGGGCGACCAGGTTGTGGCGGCGCGGGATGTAACGTTGCGTCCGCCGCGGTTGCGCGAGCTGTGGCTGCTGCCGCATTCGCATGTCGACATTGGATACACCCATGTCCAGGACGAGGTGATCGGCATCCAGATCACGAATTTGCTCAAAGGAATGGAACTCGCCCGGGCCAGCGCGGGGAATCCGGACGGGATGCGGTTCAAGTGGAATCCGGAGGCGGTGTGGGTGCTCGAGCACTTCCTCGAGCGCGTGACGCCGGCGCAGCGCGTTGAGTTCGTCGAGGCGGTGCGGCGGGGGGACGTCGGGGTGGACGGTCTTTTCGCGAACATGCTGACGGGGTTGTGCAGGCCGGAGGAGCTGGCGCAGTGCCTGAGGTACGGGGCGCGCGTGGTCGACGTGACAGGTGTGCCGGTCGAGACGGCTGCGATCTGCGACGTGCCGGGTTGGACGTGGGGATTGACGACCATGATGGGGCAGGCGGGCGTCAAGTACTTCATGATCGGGCCCAATTATTCGGCGCGGATCGGCACGATTCACCAGTGGGCCAACCGTCCGTTCTATTGGCGGTCGCCTTCGGGGCGCGAGAAGGTGCTCTGCTACGTGGTCGACAACTACCATTTCCTGGGCGATCTCGAGTCGAATGTGCGGCAGCACAGCGAACGGCTCGAACGCGCCGACTATGCCTACGATTTGGCCCCGATGTTCTGGGTGGGGACCTGGCCAGGCGGCGGTGTCGATAATGCGCCGCCCGACGAGGGGACGGTGGCGAAGGTGCAGGCTTGGAACGAGAAATATGCCGCGCCGCGGGTGATCATCAGCCTGGCGAGCGAGTTCTTCCGCGAGTTCGAACGCCGGCATGGCCCGGCACTCGAAGAGCACGCCGGCGACCTGACGCCCTACTGGGAGGATGGCGCCGGGTCAACCTCGCTCGAGACGGCGATGAACCGCGCATCGGCGGAGCGGTTGGTCCAGGCCGAGATGCTGCAGGCGCTGCTTGCGCCCAAGGAGCGCAATGCCGGAGAAGTGGAGGCGGCGTGGAAGAATGTGCTGCTCTACAGCGAGCACACCTGGGGCGCGCACAACAGCATCTCCGAGCCGGATGCCCCGTTTGTGACCGCCCAATGGAAGGTGAAGCAGGCGTTTGCGCTCGATGCAGACCGTCAATCGCGCGCCCTGCTCGAGGCGGCGCTCGAGTCGCATCGCGCGCCCGCGGACGGCGCCGGGGATAAGACGATCGATGTCTTCAACACCACGCAATGGACGCGCACGGACCTGGTGGTTCTTGCGGCGGCGACTGGCGCAGGTTTCGATGGCGTGGCAACTGAACGCGGCCGGGCGGTGCCGGCCCAGCGGCTGGGTTCGGGCGAATTGGCTTTCCTGGCAGAGGATGTGCCCGCGTTTGGCGCGCGGCGGTTCCACCTGGTGAGACAAGCCGTTTCAACGCGCGGAAAGGCGCGCGTGGAAGGCCTGACGTTGCGGACCGGCACGCTCGAAGTCGAGATGGACGGTGTGACGGGCGCGATCAGCGGTCTGCGGCGCAAGGGGGTCGGGGGCGATTTCGTGGATGGGCGGTCGCCTGTCGGGCTGAACGATTACCGGTACGTGCTGGGCGCCGACGCGGCGGGTGCGCGCGTCAACGGCCCGGTCAGTTGGCAGGTGCTCGACGCCGGCCCGCTGGTCGCCACCGTGCGGTTCGAAGCGGAGGCGCCCGGTTGTCGGCGTCTGGTGCGCGAGGTCCGGGTGATCGACGGGCTGGATCGGATCGAGTTGGTCAATCATGTCGACCGGCTGGCGGTGCGCGAGAAGGACAGCGTCCACTTCGGGTTTGGATTCGACGTCCCGGGCGGCACGGTGCGGATGGAGACCCCGTGGGCCGTGGTGCGTCCGAATGCGGACCAGTTGCCGGGGGCGTGTCGAAACTGGTTTACCGTGCAACGCTGGGTCGATGTGTCCAACGGCGAACGCGGGATCACGCTGGCTCCGTTGGATGCGCCGTTGCTCCAGGTGGGCGGGATCACGGCGAACCTGCTCGGTCCGGTGGCGCGCGAAGAGTGGCTTGCCGAGGCGATCGAGTCGACGACGCTCTATTCCTGGGCGCAGAACAACCATTGGTTTACGAACTACAAGGCCGATCAACCGGGCGTCACCACGTTCCGCTACTACTTGCAGCCGCACGAGGGCGGTTACCGGGCGATGGGGGCGGCCCGATTCGGGATCGAGACATCGCGTCCGCTGATTGCGGTGCCTGCCGATCCCGTGCGCGCCGTTCCGGAGCCGCTGCTTGCCGTTGATTCGCCGGATGTGCTGGTCGAAACCGTAAAGGTTAGCGAGGACGGCAAGGGGCTGGTGCTTCGGCTCTTCGGGGTGTCGGGGCGGACGACCAGCGTGCGGATCGACTGGAAGGGCGTGCGCCCGACGGCGGTCTACCTCACCGATCTGCGGGAACAGGTGTTGGGCCGGTGTGATGGCAAGGTCGAGGTGCCGGGCTGCGGCGTTGCGATGGTGCGGGCGGACTTTCGCACAGAGCGATAGCAATGATACAGCGCCGGGTCAGGGGACCGTGCCCACAAGCCTGTTCGCCACTTGCCCTGCCTGGGTCGCAAAGCGCAGCGGCGCGGCAGGCAGGGCCTCACCCGGCGGGACTTCAGACGCCGTGTCCGGCGAGGCTGGATGAAGCAACAGGCACAGGTGGCCCTGTGCCTGTTCTGTATCAAGGCCTTTTCGCTCTTGCGTCGCGATGAGACCTGGCCCCGCTGCGCGCATGCGCGTCAACCTTAGGTCGGCTGAAATGCGGACCTTGCACGGAAGCTGCCCGGGCACGAGCGTGTTCGATAGCGCGGAGCCCCGCGGCCGCGGGAGAGTGCGTGTGCCTCAGCACCGCTTTGGAATGGGAACGTACGGAGGACGGTCCTCGGAAAGCGGCGGTCAACCGCCGCACTCCAGACGCTTCGCGACCTCGGAGCCGAACTGAGCAGAGGCGAATGCCACAACGAACACCGGCCCAAGGAGTTAGACACCCTCGACAGCGTTGCTCCGAGAAGCCACTCGGCGGCTTTGCTTAGGTTGACGCGTATGCGCTGCGCGGGACCTCGAGCAGGGGGCGACAACACGTTGTCGTCCCCACGGTACATCAAGCGTGTGTTCCTTATCTGGCCCGGGACCGCCGGCAGCCCGCAAAGGCAGCCAAGCCCAAACCGGCGATGAGTGCGTAGGTTGCCGGTTCCGGCGTTGTGATGACGAAGGCCATGTCGAGGGGACCTTGATATCTCGGATCCCACAAAGGTTCCCACGCACCGCCAGGCAAGTCAGCCCAGGTTGCGGCATCGTTCCAGTGGTCGGCTGAGGTCTTCCATCCCCAGTAAAACCCCTCAGGAAGTTCCGTGGTCTGCACAGACAACCAGTAGACTGTTCCTGGTTGCTGCCTGAAGTAGTCCTGCGGGGCCAACAGGAAATTGTACTGCCAGACCTGCTTCTCGGCTGAGAGAGGTAATACCCCGTTAGGGTCATAGAACATCTCGCCCTCCGAGATTCCCCAGGGACGAACAGCCGGGGTCAAGATTCGGCTCCATAACACTGAACCTGGTTGGCTGTACGGCTCTTGTTGGGAAGAGGCCGGAATGTCACTGTAGATTGTAAGTTGGAATGTCGGCAGCCAGCCATTGGGTGCTTCATCGTTCCACCACGATCCCCACACGTGAATATCGGTGACCGGCGCTGGATCTGTACACTTCCAGTCATCCGCAACAACTTTCGACACTGGCAGTCCACCTAAGTAAATGCCCCAGGTTGAAAAAACATTGTATCCATTATCCATGTTCGGCATTTGAAGCCATTTTGTGTTGGGATCATTTTCATCCCAATCGGCGAGGGCGGGCAAGGCCAAGGCAAGGGCGGCAATCGCCGCCAGAAAAGACTTGCAGCGCATACTGTTCCTTTTGTTTTCAGTCGGGCACCAGTCGTCGAAGCGGATTTCCACCGCTCTAAACGCGGCGGCCGAGGCCGAGGCTGAGTTGGGGTTTCGGCTTCTCCAAAACACACTTTGATCAGATTGTCAAGCAATCTTTACGAGCATGTGCTGCGTTGCTGCGTTTGCGTTGCTGCGCTGACCGGGTCGAGGATTCTCTTGGAAAGCGAAGCCGCGCCGGGCTCGGGAGAACGCTTGACCTGGGTCAAGGACCTTCTACTCACTCTTATGACAATCAGGCGTATGCCTAATCGGTCTTCTATGTCCCCGCGGAGGCAGGGTGAGAGGGAAGCCGGGGCATGGACCGAGGCGGTTCAATCTCAACTCACCGGCACGAGGGAGACGCGTTCTCCCTGGTCATTGCGGGTGATGCCCTGGGCGCGGGGGTCGAGGGTCAACTGCCCATCGACCCAGAAGGCGTAGCGATGGTGGCCGTGGCGCAGTTCGACCATGATCAGCCAGGCGCCGTCGGGTTGGCGGCGCATCGGGTTGGCGGTCGGGTTCCAGCCGTTGAAATCGCCGAGCAGGCTGACTGCCTGGGCCTGGGGTGCATTGCAGATGAAATTGACACCGCGGAGGGTCTGCCTGGCGCCGGAATGTCGCGGCGGCCCAAAGGAACTCATGTGTGTCATTGGCAAAGTCGTTTCGAATGAGCGCTCACTTCAGCAGGTTCTCGAGGATGGTGAACGCAGTTCGCCGGATGTCCGAGGACTGCGTGGCGAGGGCCCGGTACTCGACGGACCAGGTGCGGTTGTGTTGATTGCGCTCGCGCCAGAACGACCTTAGCACGCGCTCCGTCCGTTCGACTTCCTGCATCGCGGCGGCCAGCGACTCGCGTCCCTGCGGCAGGTCGGAGAGGTCGCCGACCGAGAAACGGCTGATGCGCTTTTTGGCAAGGACGGCCTTGAGCAGGATGACGAGCGTCTGTTCGTAGGCGTACCAACGATCCCGCAAGACCTCGCCCAGAAACGCGTGCCGGATGGCAAAGAACTCGGAGCGCGGGCGCTCGGTCATCTGGCGGATTTCGCGCGCCTCGGTCGGGAACCAGTTGTAGAGCATGGCGAAGGTGCCATAGGTGTCGATGAGTTGCTTGGGGTTGCTGTGGTCGGCGGCGATCTCGCCGACGCAGAAATCCTGGTCGAGTTCCTGGATGATCTCGGGGAGATCATGCAATCGGGAGAGGACCTGTTGTCCGATGGGTGTGCCGTAGTTGAAATCGCCGGGGATCAGCCAGTACACATCGTCGGAGCGGCCGTGTTCCCAGGCGTGTCCGAGCCCGGTATACCACATCTGGCAGGTGTCCACGCACCAGGCATCCAGCACGTCGGAGTGTTTGGCGACGGTGTGCTCCCTGAATTCCCGAAAGGCCTGATTCTCCTCCATGGCCAAATGGGTCTTTCGGTCGAGGACGGTCACCGGGCGGGCATACCGCGCCCGATCCCCGTTCAGGCGCGCGACCAGATCGTACAAGGCGGTGAGATCCGAATAGTCGGCCGGCTGGCGGAAGGGGTAGATCACGACAGGATGGATGAGAGGAGCCGGCACGTTGCGGGCGGCCTTGTCGGATTTGTTCGCTGCTGCGGTGGATTTGTGTTTCATGCGATTCACTCCGTGTCGTGTCGTGCCGGCGCGACCTGGCCCTGTCACCCGCTTCTGTGCCAGGGATTGGGGGGCGGTGTCGTGTCGGCGGACGACGGTTCGATGAGGTATGGCTTCATCCGTTCCAGCCTTGGCTCAACGCATAGTACATTTCGTTCCAGCGAAGTTCCTGTTTGATCCTGTAGACTGTGGCGTCGGCGCCGATCATCACGCACTCGAGTCCGGCGATCTCGGCGTAGTCTTCGAGGTGCTCGCGGGTGAGCGCCCGGCTGAAGCCGGTGTGGTGGGCGCCTCCGCCGTGAATCCAGCATGCCGCGGCGGTCTCGAGGTTGGGTCGGGGGACCCAGACGCTGCGGGCCACGGGCAGCTTGGGCATCGGCGCCTCCGCGGGCACCACGTCGACTTCGTTGACGAGGAGTCGGAAACGGTTGCCCAGGTCGATGATCGACGCATTGAGGCCGGGGCCGGCGGGCGTGTCGAAGACCAGGCGGACCGGATCCGCCTTGCCGCCGATGCCGAGCGGATGCACTTGCAGCGAGGGTTGGCCGGCGGCGATCGACGGGCAGATCTCGAGCATGTGGGCCCCGAGGACCTTCGCCCCAGCCGGGTGGAAGTGGTATGTGTAGTCTTCCATGAACGATGTGCCGCCTGGAAGGCCCGACGCCATCACCTTCATGGCCCGGACCAGCGCGGCTGTCTTCCAGTCGCCCTCGGCTCCGAATCCGTACCCCTCGGCCATCAACCGCTGCACGGCGATGCCCGGGAGCTGCGCCAGGCCGTGCAGGTCTTCGAAGGTGTCGGTGAATCCCTTGAAATCTCCCGCCGTGAGAAAGGCGCGCAGGCCCAGCTCGATCCGGGCCGCTTCCCGGACCGACGCATGCCGGGCGCCGCCGGCGCGCAGATCGGACGCCATGGCGTAGGTCTGCTCGTATTCCCTGGTCAATCGGTCGATGTCGGCGTCGGTCACGCTGTTGACGCAGCGGACGAGATCGCCCACGCCGTACCCATTGACGCCGTAGCCGAAGCGGATTTGAGCGGCCACCTTGTCGCCTTCGGTGACCGCGACCTCGCGCATGTTGTCGCCAAAGCGGGCGAAGCGGGCGCCTTGGGCGTCATGCCAGGCGGCGGCGGCGCGCGCCCATGTGCCCAGTCGCTGTTGGACGGAGGCCTCCTGCCAGTGGCCCACGACCACTTTGCGATTCATGCGCAGGCGGCTCATGATGAAGCCGTGCTCGCGGTCGCCGTGGGCGGCCTGGTTGAGATTCATGAAATCCATGTCGATCGTCGACCATGGAATGTCGCGGTTGTGCTGAGTGTGGAGATGCAACACCGGTTTGCGCAGCAGCCTGAGCCCGTTGATCCACATCTTCGACGGCGAAAAGGTGTGGCACCACGTCACCACCCCGACACAAGCCGTGGCTGTGTTGGCTTCCTGACAGAGGGCGGCGATGGCTTCGGGGGTAGTAAGGACCGGCTTGAAAACCACGCGCACAGGCACGGCCGCGGCAGCATTGAGAGCCGCTGCGATCTCTTGCGAGTGGGCGGCGACCTCGCGCAACACGGCGGGGCCGTACAAGGATTGACTGCCGGTGACAAACCAGACTTCGAACTGCTTGAGACCGATCATGGCGATTGAATTCAGGATTGAGTGTTGAGTCGCACTCTAGTCCCTTGCCTCTGAAACGTCACGGACAGAATGGATCGAAGATGAATACGCGAGGGGCGCCAAAGGTCAATTGGCACGAATGGAGTGAGAAAGGCGGCCGAGGGCAGGGGACGCAGGGAGTCGCCATCGGAAACGCAAGTCACCCATTCGCGTTTGTCCATGAACGATAGCCATGCCATCGATCCGGTGCGAGCCACCCGCCTGAGCGCGGGATCGTCGGGCGCCGTTCGGTGACACCGGCCTTCTGGCAGACAACCATCAACATGATGATCGCTATGAAAGCCCCTTCCTGCTCAATCGTCTGCGCACTGGCTTTGGCCGCGGGTCTCACCTGTCTCTCCGGCTGCACACGAGAGCCGTCGCATGGGCCGCCCCTGACCAAGGTTGTCATCCACAACGCCCCGGATTCGCCGCCGCCGGTCGCCGCGCCCCAGAGCTTCGCGGCGGCCTCGCCCGCGGCGGTCTCCCCGGCAGCGGTCACGCCTGCCGCGGTCTCGACACCGGCCGAGGGGCCCCAGGCCGAGGCGCCGACCGCGATATTTGCGTCAGAACGCATTCCATTGCCACCGGTTGTCGATGAAGTGGTCGATCTGGCCCAAGCGCAGGTTGGGGATTCCGTTCTGCTCGAGTACATCGCCAAGTCAACCACCCCCTTCGATCTGAGCGCGGATCAGATCATCTACCTCAAGGACATCGGGCTTTCCGAGCAGGTCTTGAGCGCCCTGGTGGCGCGCGGCGACGCGCTGCGCGGGGCCGCCCTGACCCAGGCCGTTCCGGCGGACGCGACCCCGGTCCAACCGGCGGCCCCGACCGAGGCTGCGCCTGCGACCGTGCCTGCGCCCGCGACCGTGCCTGCGCCCGCGGCTGCGCCCGTCTACGTCGAGAATGCGCCCGCGCCGGCGCCGCCTCCGCCCCAGGGTGGGGAAACCGTCTATTCGCAGCCGGTGACCCAAGTGACCCAAAACTACTTCTACACCGCGCTGGCCCCGTACGGCGGCTGGGTTGAGATCCCGAGCTATGGATGGTGCTGGCGCCCGACTGTTGCCGTTGTCGATCCGTTTTGGCGTCCGTACTGCCACGGCGGACGCTGGCTGTACACGGACGGCGGCTGGTATTGGCAATCGAGCTATTCGTGGGGCTGGGCTCCATTCCACTACGGCACCTGGTACATGAGCCCGGCATGCGGATGGGTTTGGGTCCCCGGCTACACCTGGGCTCCCGCCTGGGTGACCTGGCGGTACACCGACGCCTATTGCGGATGGGCGCCGTTGCCGCCCGGCTGCGGATGGTCAAGCGGCATTGGCCTGACCTTCCACGGATCCCGGGTTAGCGTGGGATTCAGCTTCGGACTCGGCTGGGATTGCTTCAGCTTTGTGCACTACCGGCACTTCTACGATCCACATCCGTACCGTCACCGGCTGCCGCGCCATGAGATCGCCAGCGTGTTCCACAACTCGAGGGTGATCAACGATTACAAGCACGGGAGGAACCACGGGGTCGTCAATCACGGCATCGCTCCGAATCGGATCACCTCCGTCACCCGCACCGAAATCCGCAAAGTGCAAATCCGCGATGTCACCGGCGAACCCAACGCCCCACGGCGCGCGGACCGCCTCGAACGCGATGGTCGGGAGCTGGCGGTTTACCGGCCGCAGCCGACAGCCGCTTCCGCCGGCGGAGGGGCGCCGGTCTCGCGCCACACGCAGGACGCCCGCCAGCCTGTGGCTCCCCAGCGCGCCCCCGCGGCAAGCAGCCTGTCGGGAACAACCGCACCGCTGCGTCCGCCGATGATCTCCGGCGGGGCGCGAACCGACAGTCCGCCACCCGCCCGTCCGGCGACATCGCCGGCAACGCGCCCGACGCAGGCCGCCCCGGCGCCGGTCACTGCCGGGCAGGCGAATCGCACCGTGACGCAACCCTCACGAACCAGCCCCGCACCGGTGACGAGAGCGGCGCCCAGCCAGCCGAGCCCCGTGGACCGTGTCCCGGCGACTCCCGCCACCCGGCCAAGCTCCGGGAGTGGAGATGTCCGCCCGTCCGCTCCCACGACCCGATCGGCGCCTGCGACCGCAACACCAACGCGCAGCCCGGCGACCCGATCGGCTCCGTCAGCGACGACACCGGACCGCAGCCCGGCGACACGGTCTGCGCCTTCAGCGGCCACCCCCAGTCGGAGCGCGACTCCGGCGGCCCCTGTCTACGCGCCTCGGAGCAGTCCGCAGTCGAGCCCCGCGTCTCGCGCGCCGGCGAGTGGCGTCGCGCCCAGCCAATCGCGCCCCGTTCAGTCGGCGGCGCCGAGCAGTGCGCAGCCCCGGTCCGCGGGACAGCAAGGATCGATCTATCGCTCGGCGCCCGTCACAGTGCCTCCCTCGGTGGGGCCACCGATGTCCACACGACCCGCCCCGGCCTACAACTCATCCCGTGGATCGTCGGCGGTCCGTTCGGCGGCGCCTTCCTACAGCGCACCGCCGCGGCCGGCTCCGAGCCGGTCTGTGACGCCGTCGTCGAGTGCGCCATCGCGGTCGTCAGTCGGCGCACCGCCGCGATCGGCGCCTCGAAGCGGTGAGAGTCCCAGCGGCAGTGCCGGTCGGGGACGCGCGACGCGGGACTGACGTTGGTCCGGACGCAGGTCAGCCTGCAATCGACGTAGGATGAAGCCGGAGTATTCCGCTGGGCAGAGCCCGGATTTCTTTATCATCTTCCCGGTTGTGAGAAATCCGGGCTAAGGCCATGTTGTCTGCCGGCTGGCATCAGACTCGAACGCCGTTTTGAACCGACATGAATCCCATCGTGCGCATGTATCACACTGCACTTGAGACCGTAAGACCTGGCGGCGCAAGCCAGCCTGCCGGCACGTGTTGGCGGGCTGGGGCGCGCGGAGGCGGCCAAGCCGGGTTCTCGACGGCCGATCGAGGCCTCTCATGCCTGGTTGCTTCTGTTTTGGTCCTGGCGTTGGGTGTTGCCTGCGGGCGGGCCGCTGAGCGACGCGTCCTTTACGAGACCGGCTTCGAGGTCTCGGAGGGCTATGCACGGGCTGATGCCGGCCTGGCGCTGTGGGAGCAAGACATGGGCTGGTATGCCGAGGGCTCTGGCGGCTGCGGCCTGGTGGACGATTTCTTTCCCGAGTACGGCCAGCAGGCCTTCATCGGTTTCTCCGCTCCGGCTCCCAAGGACGACGTCCTTACGGTGTGGCGTCCGCTTGGAGTGACCGCCCCGCCGCGGGGTTACTCGGTGCTGCGGTTCTCGGTTCTCATGCAGGTGGTGGACTCGGACAATCACCGGTATGACGACTTCCAATGGAGCATCTACAACACGGAAGGCTACCGGCTGTTCACCTTGAATTTCGACAACTCGCGTCTCGAGATCTTCTACGCGCTCGATGACGATTCCGGCTTCTACTCGTCGGGATACCTCTTCGACAACGATGTCATCTACCTGCTCGAGGTCTGGATGGACTTCGCCAACAATCGGTGGCAGGCCATCCTGAACGGCGAGTCGATTGTCGACTCACAGCCCATCACCACAACCGGGGCGCTCCTCGACTTCAGCGACGCGGACGCGGTGTGGGTCCTGGGCGAGAAGGGTAAACCCGGCAGCAACTATCTCCTCTTTGACGAATACCGGATCACCGCCGAGCCGACATCGAATACCCCGCCGGTTCTCGAAATTGTCGGGCTTCATCCCACGGGCCAATTCGAGTTGCTTCTTCGCGGGCAACCCGGACGGAGCTACGCCATCGACGTGACGGACGAGTTCTTTGCGGAGTGGCTTCCGCTGCAGACCAACGCCGCCCCGAGTGGCCTTTGGCGTTTCATTGACGACTCGGCCAAAGACTATGCGGTCAGTTACTACCGGGCCCGGCAGGTGTCGGGCGGAGGAGTTGGCTCCGCGCCCTGATCGGGCGGGCGAATCGCACAATTGCAGTCCATAATCGCCGCTTGACCGGGTTGGGAGATTTCCCTACTGTGGCAGCGTATGTCATGGAATGCAGGACAAAACCTGTTGCTGGTCGTCGTCGTAGGCGGCGATGCCGCTGGGTTTTGTCGTGCTTGAGAGGATTTCGACAAACCACCCACGGCTGGCCGACGGTCGTGGGTTTTTTGTTACCCGGACCCCGGCCGCCACAAGCGTAGAAACACATGAACAGACACCCCAAGACAACGGCCCGCAAAACGCCTGCATCTGGCGACACATCCAAGACGGCTTCCAAGACCGCCGGTCCCCTGGCGGGGAGCCGGACTTCGGTTCAACCCATCGAGCGTGACGGCGCGGGAAGCGCTGCCAAGGCCGCGTCCGAGTCTTCCGCTCCGATGCTCGGGAGCCAGATCCTGGTGAAATGCCTCGAACGCGAGGGTGTGGAGGCGATCTTCGCCTATCCGGGCGGCGCCAGCATGGAGATCCATCAGGCCCTGACCAAGTCCGAGAGCATCCGGGTTTACCTGCCGCGGCACGAGCAGGGAGGAGCCTTTGCGGCCGAGGGGTATGCGCGCGCGACGGGGCGGGTGGGGGTTTGCATGGCCACCAGCGGTCCTGGCGCCACGAACCTGGTGACGGGGATAGCCGACGCGTACATGGATTCGGTGCCGATCGTGGCGATCACCGGCCAAGTGGTGCGTCCGATGATTGGGAAGGGGGCTTTTCAGGAGACAGACATCTACGGGATGACGCTTCCGGTGGTGAAGCACAGCTATCTGATCACGGACATCAATGAAATCCCGCGCGTCGTGAAGGAGGCGTTCTACATCGCCCGGAGCGGGCGTCCGGGCCCGGTCTTGATCGATCTGCCCAAGGACATTCAGCAGCAACGCGCGCAGCCGGTCTTCCCACCCTCGGTCGAACTGCGCGGTTACGATCCGAATCGGCGGGCGGACAAAGCGGCGCTGGACGAGATCATCGGGTTGATCGAGAAGGCGGAGCGTCCGGTTGTGTACGCGGGCGGCGGCATCATCACCAGCGGCGCGTCGGACGAACTGCGTCGTTTTGTGGCGGCGACGCGCATTCCGGTGACGACGACCCTGATGGGGTGCGGGGCTTTTCCGGAGGACGATCCGCTCTCGCTGAAGTGGCTGGGGATGCACGGGACGGCGTACGCGAACTGGGCGGTTGCCGAGGCCGATTTGCTGCTTGCGTTCGGGGTGCGGTTTGACGACCGCGTGACGGGCAAGGTGGACAAGTTCTGCGAGCACGGAACGATCGTGCACATCGACATCGATGCGTCGGAGATCAACAAGAACCGAAAGGTGCATCTGCCAGTGATCAGCGACATCAAGTTCGCCTTGAGCGAGCTCAATGCCCGGTTGGCAAAGCGCCCCCTGCAGAAGAGGTATGAGCCCTGGCATCGCCAGGTCGCGGAATGGAAGTCCAAAGCGCCGCTTCGTTATCACATCACCGAGGAGGTGCTCAAATCGCAACATGTGCGCGATCACATGGGCGGCGACTTCAGCCAGGTGATTCTTCCGCAGGAGGCCATTGCGCTGCTCTGCGAGTTGACCCGGGGCGAGGCGATCATCACGACCGGGGTGGGGCAGCACCAGATGTGGGCCGGCCAGTTCTATCAATTCAGGCATCCCCGCCAATTCCTGACGAGCGCGGGTCTGGGTTCGATGGGCTACGGGTATCCGGCGGCGCTGGGCGCCAAGGTGGCGTTTCCGGACCGGCAGGTTGTGGACATCGACGGCGACGGGTCATTCCTGATGAACGTGCAGGAGCTGGCGACGGCGCACATCGAGGGGATTGCGGCGAAGGCGCTCATTTTGAACAACCAGCACCTGGGCATGGTGATGCAGTGGGAAGACCGGTTCTATCAGGGCAATCGCGGAAACACCTACCTGGGCGACCCTGACAACATGCGGGAGATCTATCCCGATTTCGTGGCCATCGCGAAGGCTTTCAGCGTTCCGTGCGAGCGGGTGATTTACAGGCGCGACCTGCGGGCGGCGATGCAGCGGATGCTCGACTCGGACCAGCCCTATGTGCTTGACGTTATCACGCCCTATACGGAGCACGTGATGCCGTTCATTCCCGCCGCCAAGACGGTCAAGGAGATGATCTGGCAGTAGGGCGAAGCGCGCTCATGGGCGATCACGTCCTCATCACGGGAGGCGCCGGATTCATCGGCTCGCACCTGGCTGAGCGGCTTCTCGCAGAGGGGCGGAGCGTGACCGTCGTCGACGATTTCTCGACCGGGAGCCGTGAGAACCTGGGGCGGGTGGAAGGGCACCCCCGTCTCCGCGTGATCGAAGCGCGGGTCTCGCAGTGCGCGGGTCTGGCTGATCTGGCGGGCGAGGCCTCGCTGATCTATCACCTCGCCGCAGCCG
>ERZ795054.2545-NODE-2545-length-15193-cov-6.378980_pt1 | contig 15193 bp, 4 predicted proteins | sample MGYA00375138_ERZ795054 | MGnify/ENA primary metagenome ERZ795054 (study PRJEB30183, sample SAMN05720215) | anaerobic digester metagenome | isolation source: active sludge of municipal wastewater-treating anaerobic digesters | place: USA | collected 2014-12-23 ...
AAGCGGATTTAGGATGCCAGATAAATTGAGCGGCGTTTTCAACTAAGAAAGAATCATCCATTGTATCTTTATTTAAACCAAATGAGGAATAACTATATATACCACCTTCCAAAGTAAATCTTTGGGCTGGTAAGACCGTACCATCTCCTACAACCACCCTACCACCGTTGGCAGCGTAACTGGAGCTGGCGATATATACATTACCACGACGGATATTGAGACCGTTACCACCATACCAATCAAACATACCGCCAGGGTTTAAGATTAAATCTCCCCCATTCCAACTGGTACCTTCAGGTAATAACGGATAGAAGAAATCATCTTGACCAAGACCGGCTTCGATAAGGACACTTGTACCAAGAGCGCTGCCTGCTAAACGGGCAGTATTTAAAGCAGTAGTATCAACAACCAACATTCCGTTCATAAATTTAACTGAACCAGAAGCAGTGACGGCTAATAATTCTCGACTGGTGGAAGTACCTACAGAAAAGAGGTCAGTGGAACCGTTACCAAGGATAGTGAGCATTGAAGACGGGGTGGAAGTACCGATACCAAAATTTCCAGAATTAATATATGAATATGAAGCACCATCCAAAGTAATCACTCTGTTTGTGCCATTAAATATTCCAAAAGCTCCAGAACCAAATTGATCTGCACCAAAACCAGCAACCAATCGGTTATTATTATCAAAAACACCGATACCATCTTGAGGGTTGGTTGTTTTTACTGATAATTTCAATAATGGAGAAGTAGTACCAATACCCACGTTTCCACCCATTAATGCGATAACATTCGGAGTATACATGTTAAACAAAGACGAACTTGCATTTAAACCAATTGAATAATTAGCTCCGGCACGAATTCCAACATTTCCCAAAGCAATAGAACCTGTCGCATGACCTCCAGCACCATAACCGATAGCTACAGCTTGATAACCGCTGGCTTGTGACGGACTACCGATAGCTACAGACTGTAAGCCACTTGCCCATGTTGGGTTTAAAAATGATCCACTACCAATAGCAACCGACCCTGTAGCTGCTTGAGTGTAACTTCCCAAAGAAAAAGACCTGGAGCCGTAAGCTATGGCATATTGACCATAAGCAAAAGAATCTTCTCCAGGAGCTGAAGAGTACGTACCACCTACAAAAGAATTATTGCCACTTGCAGTGTTTAAAAAACCTGTCACAAAAGAATTTTCTCCAGAAGATTCATTGGCCGTACCAAAAACTGCTGAACTTGTGGCAGAAGAAATATTACCGCGACCAAAAGCTACAGAAGCAAACCCGCTTGAAGTATTGTTAGTACCTCCGACAAAAGAAATGTCTCCCAAAGCATTATTTACCAAACCAAAAGCTGTTGAGCCTCCGCCACGAGCCATATTACTCAAATTAGCTGCAAAAGACAAAGCTCCAATATTATCATCATCCCACTGATCTATATTATTTGTCGGAAATCCTATAGTACTTGGATCAATAACTCCGCCGGCCCTAAAAGCTCCTTTTTTTGGATACCAAATCATTCTAGTGCCAGTACCGGTAACAGCCAAATCTGCTCCCTGCTGATTAAATAAACCGTCTCCGCTACCTATAGCCAATATGCCGCCATCATTATTCATGGTTAATTTAAAACCAGGAGTTGAAGTTCCTATCCCCAATCTTCCATTTATTTTATCCCAAAAGAAACTGGACGTAGCACCAAATGAACCGGAATTATTAAATTGGATTTCCCCATCTAAACCTCCTGGAGTCCCACCGCCTCCACCGGAAAACAATGAACCGTTTTGATAAATATTTCCTGTAAAATTAATATTTCCTTGAACAGTTAATTCATAACCAGGAGTAGTTGTACCAACACCAATATTCCCAAAAGAATACGAACCTGCAACATTAGTTTGAATATAACCTCCATAATTAACGGCTGTTTGATATTTACCGTCAGCTGACATAGCCATACCACGATATTCAGCCGCACCAGAAAAAGATTTCAAATACCAATTTCTTCCATAATCATCTGAAACATAAATTCTATTAACAGCAGGGCTATAAGCGCCAGCTGTTTGATATTTACCGTCAGCTGACATAGTAATAGATCTCCAGTTTGCACTTGGAGAAACAGTGGTCCAACTATTTCCGTAATCAGAAGAGACTAAAAATTGTCCTACTGTTATTATAGCGGAAATGTATTTTCCATCTGAAGACATGGATAAGCCGTACCAACTTCTAGAACCAGCTGCCGTGCTAGTCGTCCAAGTATTTCCATAATCTGAGGAAAGATAGATATAACCACTACTAACAGCTCCAGCCTGACGCTTACCATCTGAAGAAACGGCCACAGAAACCCAATTTTTAATTATAGACTCTTTATTTGTCCAAGTATTTCCATAATCAGATGAAACATAAATATATTCTCCATTTGCAACCGCAGATTGATATTTACCATCTGAAGACATAGAAACTGAACGCCAATCTCTTGTTGAATCATTCTTTTTTTCCGCCCATGTATTACCATAATCAGATGAGGTGTAGATATAACCAGAACCAACAACTCCGGTTTGGTATTTACCGTCTGAAGACATAAAAATTCCGTTCCATCTTCTGGAGCCGGCTGCCGTGCTAGTCGCCCAAGTATTTCCATAATCTGAGGAAATATAAACGTATCCATTATACACTGCTGCTGATTGATATTGACCATTAGAAGACATGGCTACAGAACTCCAATTTCTATTTTGATCTGTCATTTTAGCTGTAGAAGTTACCCAAATAGTAGTACTTCCAATATTCCAAATATTTTCCGAGAGTCTAGTACGACCAAAATATAAACCGCCTTCTTGATTGGAAATCAATTGATCGTTGATTACTGCGTCACCATGAACAGACAATAATCTTTCCGTACTAGTACTTAAAAATCCAATACTTACTCCGTTACCGTTTACAAACAAAGTGTTGGTAGGATTCCATGTTGAACCACCGGCATTTATAAGTGTTTGACCAATTACTCCGGAAGGTAAAGATCCGCCAACACTCAAAGGTGTTCCGTTTATTCTATACTGTCCAGTTATATTTATATCACCTTGTACACTCAAAGGATAGCTCGGTGTAGTAGTACCAACACCAGTGTTTCCGCCAAGTAAAGCTATTGTATTATCTTGATTTAAAAATGCATAAGTATTACTAACATTAACGCCAAAAGAATAATTTCCGGAAACAATCATTTTATTACCAAGAGCCACAGAACTGGATCCGCTCACATCATTATATTGCCCTCCTCCCACAAAAGAAGAATCTCCAGAAGCTATATTACTATAACCACCTACAACAGATGAATACATTCCATACGTTCTATTAAAATACCCACCACCAACAAAAGAAGAAGTTGCTGCAGCAGTATTAGCATTACCGCCAACTACTGCAGAAAATCTTTCACTAGCAGTATTTTGCAGACCACCACCTACCAAAGAATAATACGCAGAAGCAACTCCTAAACTACCACCAGAAACAGCTGACGCATATCCACTTGCTCTATTACCAGAACCAAACGCTACAGAAAATGACCCTATATTACTATAATCCCAAACAGTTCCATTACTATAACCAGCTCTAAAAGCACCTTGATAAGGTAACCAAATTAATCTTGTTCCAGCACCTGATGGTATAACTGTATTTCCACTACCAAAATTTCCTATAGCTAAAATTCCACCATCATTATCTAAAGTTAATTTAGAGTTTGAAGTTGACGTTCCTATCCCCAATCTTCCGTTTATATTATCCCAAACAAAAGTTGAAGTAGCTCCAAACGAACCGGAATCGTTGAATTGAATCTGAGTGTTTGATCCGGCCGGAACTCCTCCCCCGACACTCAACGGCACTCCGTTTATTCTATACTGTCCAGTTATATTTATGTCACCTTGCACACTCAAAGGATAGTTAGGGGTTGTTGTATTAATACCAACATATCCAGAAGAAGAAACAAAAACATTGTTGGTCGCTTCCCAACCAGAATTACCATAACGCATTGTTTGACCAATTGAACCAAAAGGCAGTGAACCAGATCCTCCAACCGGTGATCCGTTCCAATAAAGATTACCTCCAAGATTATACAATGCATAACTTGTTGTAGCCGGAGTTGAAGAGTTTAAATAAACTCCGTAGCCCGACTGTATCGGACCCATAGAAATAATTCCTTCTTTACCTACTGTTAAAGAATTTCTAACAGTAATTTTTCCATTGAAATCAGCATCACCAAAAACAGACAACCTGTCAATTTCCGCTGTGGCTATTTTGGCTGAATTTGCTTTTAATCCTTGAAGTTGATAAATATACAATTGATTTGGAGATCTGTATAAAGCCACTAATAACTTAGTTCCATACATATTTAAACCATATGCATTCCAAGTCGCTATGGTATTTACCCAAAGCGGAGAATTAATATTTTCTATATTGTAAATTCTAACACCTCCGGCTGCAGCTGCGACAAATACATAATTATCATTTACCGCTATATCATCTGCTCTAAAAACACTGGGAAAACTGGAAACAAACGCGGGGCTGGTTTTATTTTTAATATCTAATATAAAAGCCCCTCCAGTTAAACCATCGGCGATAAAAGCATAGTCACCTCTTATTTCAAGAGCACTCATTGTGCCTCCGGAAGGATAACTGCCTACTTGAAAAATATTATTTACATCTCGAATATCAAAAATTTTCAAGCCGGCTGAACCGTCTGCTATATAAGCATAGTCACCGGAAATTTTTATATTGAAACCTGTATTTAAAGAAGTGATATTACGGACAATCACCGGAATTTTCGGATTGGAAATATCTATTAATTTAAACCCTTCACTACCGACAACATATGCATATTTACCTTCTGCTACCACGTCTTTATAGCCGGCAGAACTACCGCTAGAAAAAGCACTGCTTTGATAAACAGGGTTAGCAGGGTCAGAAATATCAACTATCACAAAAAAATAACCATAAGTCAGGTAAGCATATTTCCCGGAAACATAAACATTTGATAAAGGATACATTCCTCCTCCGTAATTATAAGTACCGAGAAGTTCCGGAGTGGTGGAATTTAAACTGTAAATTCGCAAACCGCTGTTATAGTCACAAAAATAAAGTATGTTGTTTACAACAAAAAGCCCCTTATTATAGCGACTGTTTGCTACCATATCAGTGATACTTTCAGGAGTCATTCCTAAAATCGTTTGGTCCGTACCGATAACCACGTTACCGGAATTGCTATTTGAAATATTGTTTCCAACAGTACTCCACTGGCTACTTCCTCCGCTTAATGGAACACCATTTATCAAATATTGTCCGGTAATATTTACATTACCTTGGACGGTCAAAGGATAAGCAGGAGTAGTGGTACCGATACCGACATAACCGTTCATAATAGCCATAGTGTTGGCTTGGCTGAGAGTAAAACCGGAAGTGTTTAGGTTTATACCAAAAGAATTACTACCTCCTACTACTGTTCCATAACCAAAAGCCGAAGAATAATTACCAGCCGCGTTGTTTCCATAACCACCGCCCACAAAAGAATATTGGCCGGTAGCTTGATTACTATAACCTCCGACTACAGCTGAATAATCAGCAGAAGTATAATTTCCTCCACCACCACCGATAAAAGAATATTGGCCAGATGCAGTGTTGTTTTGACCGGAAAAAATACCGGAATAATTTGCTGTAGGTACATTGCCGCTACCACCACCAACTACAGACATATACCCAGAAGCATTATTTTGATAGCCACCACCAAGTGTAGAATATTGGCCAGATGCAGTATTGTCATAACCACCAACTATAGAAGCATAATTATTGGCCGCATAATTTGAATAACCTCCTCCAATAAAAGGAGACTGCCCAGCTGTACTATTATAGGCACCCCCACCAATAAAAGATTGTGAGGAGCTCCAACCTATTGAATTATACAAACCACCTGCAATCACCGCACCTTGAGCCCAAGCTGAAACAGAATTTCCGTTTCCTCCTACTATAGATGAGTAAGGAGAATTATTACTAATAGTATTATATTGTCCTCCCAAAATAGATGCGTAACTGGTTCCACTATAAATTGAATTTCCATAACCAAAAACAGCACCTGTATAACTGTAATTAGTATTTCCGTAGCCGAAAGCAACACTATTATTACCATAATTAGTGTTTCCGTCCATTGAAATATTAGTATAGGAAGGATTTAAACGAAGAATACCGCTTGCTTGCCAATTACCTCCGTCCCAATACATCATATCGCCGTAAGTTGAACCAGATGGCAAAGAAGATCCTCCAACAGGCGAACCGTCCCAATATAACTGTCCTCCCCTGCTATATAAACCATACCCGGTATTTATAGGCTCACTATCATATCCCAAATATATTCCTTTGGTGGCACCGATATTTCCTACCACGGAAAGATTCTGTCCGGGAGTCGTGGTACCAATACCAACTTTACCCCCGTTGAATATAGCTGCATAAGGAGCCGCGCCTCCAACTACAGGATTAAATCGTAAAATCAAAGTTGGCTTTGGCGCATCTACATATATATACCTATTGGTGTCCGCATCAATATTTTGAGGACCAAAACTGGTATCATAAAAAGCTACTGAAAAAGGAGTTGTCGGATTTGAAACATCAAAGACTTCTACTCCTCGACCATCAATTGTAGCATAAACATAATTACCTACTACTTTTATCTTCCAAACTTTTCCATAATCAGATTCTACTAAACCAACATCAACCGGAGAAAGTGGAGTGGAAATATCCAAAATTCTTAATCCCCCGCCCGATTCAGCCATATAGGCATAATTTCCGGAAATCTTCACATCCGAATTTGCATAAATAGAAGCTACTGAGGTAGTAACAAAAGAATTTACATCTATTATTTCCAAATAATTATCCTCGGCAACATATGCATATCCTCCGCTAACATCTATGTCTTTACCTTCTGTTCCGATCAAATTTATACTTCCAACAGCTGAAGGCGCATATGGGTTGGTAATATCCACTTTAATAAGCTGTTCGCCACTACCTCCCGGCGAAACCAAATAAAGCATATTTCCAACCACCTTGGAATTTCGAGGATCTCCTCCCAATGACGCATAAACCGCCATTTGCATATCAGTTGAACTGGTAAAATCAATTATAGCAAAGTGAGCTCCAGATCCTGTATCTCTATCGCCGATATACGCAAAATTTCCCGAAATTTCCAAACAAGCAGCGTTGGCAAGAGAGCTGGTTGAAGAAATTAAAATAGGATTGGTCCTATCACTGATATCATAAATAGAAAAATCCGTCTCTTTTATAGTATAGGCCACATCCCCCACAACCACGATATCATATGATGGAGCTATAAAATTCGGCATGCTATTGTCGTTTATTAATTCAATTTCGTCTTGCGGATTATCTATTAAAAACTTTGTCGAAACGTTAGCATCTCCGATACCGGCATTTCCATTAGCTGCGATATATAAACCATTTGAAGTGCCGTTGTTCAAAATATTTAAATTTCCACTTCCGTCTTGACTAAATTTCCAAGTAGAACTTCCCAAATAAATATTTTCAAACCAACCTTCCGCAAAACGTGAAGTTGTATTACCAAGAGAATACAAACTCACATTTCCCAACCCTCCGGTCATATCAGGTAAAATATCTCTGACAATCGTGGTGGTGGTAAAGGTGTTACCGGCTATCCAATCCGATCCATTGTGAATCAAGAGTTGACCGCTAATGCCAGTTGGTAAAGATCCCCCACCGGTCGGCCAAGATGTGATAGTATCGCCGTTTAATGTAAAAGCTGTGGCGGAAACCGTATTGGCTGTTACATTTCCTATTATATATAAGTTGGTAGAAGTAACATCTCGCAGTTCAAAATTTCCAAATGTATCGGAGATGGGAATATATTTGGTGGTAGTGGGAGAAGATGTGGCAAAATTACCATCCAAATATTTAGAATTCATGGCATACGGCGCTGAAGAAATTCTTTTACGAGGAGAAAGTGTTTCTCCGTTTATAGTCACCTGCATGTACAAATCGGTATTGTTTTTGAAAATCTCCTGATCAATAGGATTGGTGCCAGTATCACCAAGATTCACGGTAAACAAACCGCGCACAGGTAAAACATCAATAGTCGATGTGACAGGCAGTGTTCCAGATGCTGTATATAATAATGTACCCCCGGATAAAGCATCATAAATTTCAAAAACCATCGGCAATGTTGTGGTAGCGGGATTTCCGCCAACCAATAATTTACCTTGGTAAGAAATAATCGGCGGTGGACTAGCAGACCAAACAACCGCGGTTATGGAAACTATACCAACCACCAAAAAGGCTATTATAAATTTTTTAAACATATATTTGTTAATTTTTAATTAACTTTGCCATTCTATTTTTAACACAGAATGGCAACAAAAAATTAAAAATTTTCTTTAGTTTTTTCCATGGCTGTGTCCACTTTTATAACTTCGTCTTTTTCTTTTATCTTGATATCCGGCGTTGTGGCTTTTTGATAACCTGTCTTTTCAAAAGTCACATAATAATCGCTCGGACCGACCATGAAAGAGTAGCGTCCGGAATTGTCAGTGATTTCCGTAGAAACCAATTTATTGAATTGTTTACTGAACAATCTGGCTATAGTTCTACCAACCGGTTTTTTGGTGTCTCTGTCATAAACAATACCCCAGCTTTTCGGTTTTTTCGGTATAGCTACACGCTTGAATAAATAGTAAAGTAAAATTTGCGATAACAATAAAAGCACTGTCCACCAAGTCGGAGTGATTATAACCGACAATATACCGGCGGCCACGGACAATGATGCTACAAAATTTTGAAAACTTCTCCAGTGTTTATCAATGATAATGCGTCGAGGAGTTTTTTCCTCAGCTCCTGCGGTATCAAGCGGAATGTTGGCGGCAATAATGGTATAGTTTTCATCAACGTGAATAATTTCTCCATGATAAATATCCAAGAAAGTGGTGTCTTCTTTAAAATCTTGTAAAATTTTAGAAGGAAAAATAAATTTTTGTTTTTCAACAACCAAACGATAAGTCCCGGGATTGGCCAAAAATACATACCTGCCTTTTGCGTCTGTTACACGAGATTGAACAATTTTATTGGTATTGGCATCAAGCAAACGAATTACTGCCAAATCAACCGGTAATTTTGTCAAAGAATCATAAACGACTCCCCATTTCTTGCGACGACGCAAACCGAGTAATAAAATAGGTTGCAAGAATAAAAATCTCAAATAAGATAATAAATTTATCAAAGATAATGCCGGAGCCGTGGCCGCCAAGGCAGCACCAAGAGCTATGGGCGCAGCATAATTTTGTATAGCTTTTTCTACCTGAGGATCGTTGGTTAATTCTATAATTTCTTGACCTCTACCTCCGACAATACCCGCAAGATAATCGGCTTTTTCCGTTAAACTAATTTCAGGATCAAGTAAACTAACCGATTCTATAAAAGTATGGGTACGATTAATAATATTATTCTCTACGGAAAAACCGCTGGTATAAGTTGTATCAAAATTCGGAGCTTCAAAAACAAGACGATAATTTCCGTTTGGCACCACGAAACCGTAAGTTCCGTTATCGTCAGTATTTATTTTTTTAATCAAAGAATATTCACCATCGACCAGCCTTTGTAAAGAAACCATCACTCCGGAAAAAGGACTGGTTGTTTTGGCGGTTTTCAAATTCACATAACCGCGATTCAAAACTGAGATGGTAAAATTAGAAATTATATTTTGATCAGCACCGTAATTAACCTGTAAACTCGCTTGATAAAATCCGGCGGTTACCAAATCGGAAATATCCGTTGAATACATTTTCAAACTGTTATCATAAAACATCGGATATTCACGACCTTCTAAAATTAATTTAGCGGAATTAATTGACTCGTTCAAATTTAAAGTATCAGCCGCCACTGTAAAAACCGTTCCACCGAGAGCGCTAATTTCATCATCGCCAAAAATCGTCGCTTCGACCGCGCGATTATCCAAATAAAAATGTATCGGCATTATGTTATTTTGCAGAGAAAGCGTTTGTGTCAGTGTAGTAGTGACTGTCGAAGTCACCGTAGTGGTTCCGGCTTCACAAACAAAATTACATTCAGGACAAGTGGTTGTTACTGTCGAAGTAACAACCGGAGCGGCAAAACAACCGAGTTGTTCGCAAGTTAAATCATTGAAACTATAAGAACGGTTCATAACATTACCGGCCTTGTCTTGAGCGGTAACAGTAACATCTACTCTAACTTCACGGATTAAATCACTTGTCGGATCAATAGTGATAGCATAAATTTTATCATCTCCGGGATTAACTTTTGTAGTAGTTAAATTAAAGGGAACATCTGTTCCGTTTTGTTTTAAAGTAATTCCCAGAGTCGCAATATTTACTCCCGAACTATCGTCTTTTAAATCAAAAATAATATTATCCCCTACCGGATGGTTAGGCTTGTCCGCTGCCGGATTCATATTACTCAAATATGGAGGAACTGTTTCGCAATATCCGTCAACAACGGTATAACTGCCGGAAATAACTCCTGTCAAAATATTATTACTATCCAAATCGGCGATTTTGGAAGTTACGGATTCAGCGTTGTTAAAATGAATGTTTAAATTTCTGATTGCTCCGACATTACCGCTTCTGAGTGTTACTCTGGCAAAAACTCTATCTGTTCCGGAAATATTATTGGTATATCCGTAAAGACCGATTCTACCGGATGATAAAGGAGTTGGAATTCCATAGCTGGCAAACAAACCAGCTCCGGACAGAGAAACACTTTCTCCGGAAATAAAATCATGATCTATATATATCTGGGCGGCATTGCTCTGTTTTAGGGAATCGACATCCATCAACACCTCGATTGTTTTGTTACAATTTTTTATCAAAGTTCCGGACGAAGGAGACAAATGAAAAGTAGCTGCTAAAGCCGGCGCGGAAAAAAACAAACCCGCCACCAAACTCGCTATATAAATTTTTGTTTTGAAAAACATATTTGTCTAATTTTTTAATTTTTAATTTTTAATTTTCAAAAATCATTCAAAAACTAAAAATTGTAAAATAAACTTTATTTAACAATAATGTCTCCTTCTTTGTTCCAATTTCCAAGAACAACACTAATATCTTGAGCGTCTACGATACTATCACCGTTCAGATTGGCTCTTTCCCCCGCCGTTTGATCGTTGAATTTGGAAACTACGGATGAAATATCTAAAATATCCACAAACTCGTCTTGGTGAACACTCTGTAAAAACTGGGTAAACGGATTTTGCGCAGTCGGATTTTGCAAATCTCCGGCCATATCTCCGGCTAACAAATAAACAATACCGTTTTCAGTAAAATCCAAAGTTAAATCCGTAACATTTGTATTTACTCCGTTTAGTCTTTTGGCTAAATGAGCATTCGTTTTTAAAATCACAGCCGAATTGGTTATAAGTGGAACTTCTACATTATATATAGTGGTTGTTCCTGAAGAACTCAAAATTGTAGAGGTGCTCATTAAAATAGTATTTGAAACCGTATCATAAAAAATTAAACTGGCTGTAGCGCCAAAATTACCACCTGTTTTAGGAACTCTTTTTTCCGGTTTAGCCAAAATCGTCAAACTATTTAATACATTTCCTTTTTGAGTTTTAAACTGGCTTTGCACCGGTACGGCGTCTACAAAACTATTATTTCTGGCAAGAATTCTAAAATTATAAACCGTATCGGATTGCAATCCTGAAATATCAGCTATAAATTCCGTGCCCGAAACAATAGCCGGCGCTGTATTTGCAAAAAAATAATCAATACTATACGTCACGCTTGTAGTGTTTAAACCATAACCATAATCATTAACTTTCCAAACAATTTTCGCAGAAGTCATTGTCGTACTACTTCTAACATCATAAATAAAGGGCACGGAAACAGACGGTCCGCCTCCGGGAGGAGTACTGCTTGCGACAACGTTCATGTTTACGTTTATATTTCCGGTTTGTGTTTCTGTTTGTGCTATGTTTTTATACAAAAATAATGTCGCGATTATGATTCCGATGTAAAAAATATTTTTTAAATTTTTCCCCCTTGTTGAATTCATATACATTTAGCGACAAGCAAGCTAAATTTTAAACGGTGTTTCTTCTTCCCTTTTATTTTTTATTTTTTTAATCAAAGTCCAAATAACAATCGATAAAATCAATCCGATGGCAATCAACCAATAAATCGATATATACCAAAAAGCATATTGCACTGAAATTTTTTGTCCCGTGCGACCATAAACTAAATCCAACTGCGCTCTATATATTCCTGGCAATTGCCAATTATTAAAATCTGGCAATAATACCTCCGTGGTTCTTTGGGCTTGCGGTAAAATAGTATTTCCTAAAAAAACATCTCCTTCGGCTGTTTTTTTATCCAACCAATTATACAATCGTATTTTGCCTTTAATTGGCAACTCGGTATTTCCATCGTTTTTTAAACCGACATTTAATTTTAATTTTTCCAAACTTAAATAAAAACTTTTTTCACCGGACCATTTTGTTATACTCAAAGTTTCATTAACCGTTCCCGAAACTTCTATCAACAAAAGAGAAATTAATTTACCAATAAAATTTTTATTTTCATCTCCTAATAACATCGGTTCTGCGCTAAGTCCCACATAATGCGATCCCGGATAAGTACCTTTGGGAATATTTATTTTAAAACTTGCTTCAATTTCTTTTCCTGGTCCGATTTCCAAAACTTCTTGTTCGCTTCTTACCCATTTTTCCGCTTCTTCTATATTTGTGCCGTAAACCGGATATCCTTGATCGTCTTGTTTTACTCCGACTACGGAAATTTTATATTTTGCCGTATTCCTTTCTGTGTTGCGAATTTTAATTTTAACATTTCTTCCCGTACCTTGTTCCAAAGTCACAATCTGTTTTACCGGAGAAACCGTAAAAGCTCGAACTTCCAAAAAAGATCCAGTAAACAACAAACAAATAATGAAAAAAATTATTTTTTTCATATTAAAAATTTGCAGAAACTCCAATGGTCACCGCTTGACTTCTGGAACCGGAAATTGTACTCGGACTAATGGCGGCTTTAAAAGTAACAACTGTTTGACTGCCTGTAGCCGGAGAATTTTTTGTTGCCAAAATTTGCGTAGAAGTTACGACGCGATCATCTCCAAAAAAAGCGTCGCTTCCGCTCACGGCTATTCCGTATTCTTCTTGACCTATATCTACCGATCCTCCGACAACATCAGCCAAAGGATTTCCTGTCCAAACGGCATTTTGAATCGACATAGTGTAGCCTGTTTGTGCGTCGGTCGTTACTGTCACTGTAGTGCTGGCAGAAATAATAGTGGAAACATTCAAATCTCCAAGATCTATAGAATTGTCATTTATATTCATCGAGAGAGAGCCCAAAACCATAGCTTGGTAACCGGCGTTAATGTTGTAAGTCGCTCCGCTCGCTTGTGAAATGACTCCTTCACCCAAAGTATCTTCTAAATCATAAAGACCGCCACTGCTCAATCCCCCGCCAGTCTCCACCGAATCCGCATAAATATAATAATTGGTGGAAGACATGGCTGCCAACACAGAAATCGGTAAAATCAAAACTAACGCAATCAAACCGATTCTGATTGTTTTATTTATATTTTTGAAGATTGAGCCGTCAATCATACTTTTTAATTTATTATTTCTTTTTTTCCGTTTCAACCGGTTTCGGAGCGCCAACCAAGCTTTTTATTTTAGCGATGATATCTTTGTTGTCAGGATTCAAATCTTTAACTTTATAATAATATTGCAAAGCTGTGGTTTTATCTCCCTTATTTTCATACAATAAACCAAGAGAGTATAAAGCATTAGAATAATTCGGTTGAATTTTAACCGCTGCCAACCATAATTTTTCCGCATCGTTTCTATCTTCATCTTTGTTGCGATTATAAAGCAAACGACCGAAGTCAAATAAAAACGTTGCATTGGAAGATCCAAGATTAAATGCGTTTTTATAAACATCAACCGCTTCACCGACTTTATTTTGCGCTTCATAAACTCTGGCAAGCGACATATGGGCATCCAAATAATCAGCTTTCAAAGTTATCGCTTCTTTGTAATTTTTTAAAGCTTCATCGTTTTTGTTGGCTAACAAATTATTATTTCCTAAACGCCAAGCTAACACCGGATTGGTCGGTTCCAATTCTCTGGCTTGTTTCCAAGATTTAATAGCCCATTCGCGAGCTTCAGGAACAAGTGAAGCGGCATTTTCATACATGATGGCCAGATTTTCCCAAATAGCTACCGACTTTGGAGATATTTCCGTTGCTTTTTTTGCTTCGTTTACCGCTACAGCCACATAACCGGAAATTGTTTGCATGTCCGGATTAGGAGTAGAAGCTAAAGTCACAGCCTGCATCAAATAAACCTGGGCTAAAGCAGCGTGATAAAGATCTGAATTCGGTCTTTGACCTAAAGCTTTAGTTAAATTATTTTGAGCTTCTTGATAATTTTGAGAGGTTAAAGCCTGCGCATAAACTTTTTCAGCAATATACATTCTGGCTCCGATAACTCCGACCATTGTGATTCCGGCCATAATAACTATAAGCACAAAAGAAAAAGACAAGCTGTATTGAGGGTTATCACTAATTTCCCATTCATAATCCGTTAAAACATCGGAATTAACAAAAGATAAACCAACAGTCATTAAACCAAGCAAGACAAACCAAAGCCACCACAAAACCGGACCGTGAAAAGAAAAGGCCATCGCAATTGTCAAAACCAACCAAGCAGCTACTGCCAAAAAGAAATCTATTTTGTCAAAATCATCTTTGTCTGAAAAATGATTTAGGAAGTGATCGGTTTTATTGCGCACCCACAAAGAAAATATATGACCCAAGATATAAAGCAAAACAAAAATAAATGTTAACAACCCCAAAATACCGGTCTCGGCAAAAATAGCATAAACGGTTGAGAACGGTTGAGAAAATCGTAAAGACCAAGCCCAAGCATCATTATTAAAATCAGCACTGCGAAATTTGGAAAAATCAACATTAAAAGTACCTAAACCACTACCTAAAGCAAACTCTTTTACTCCGGATAAAACCGTTTTATAAGAAACAACCCAAGACGGTTTATAACCCAAAGCTACTTCGGCCGGCACCTGAGTTTGCAAATATTTCGGAGATCCAAAAGCTAAAAAGATAACAACTACCACCAAGAAAGC
>ERZ795054.2546-NODE-2546-length-15185-cov-4.677198_pt1 | contig 15185 bp, 8 predicted proteins | sample MGYA00375138_ERZ795054 | MGnify/ENA primary metagenome ERZ795054 (study PRJEB30183, sample SAMN05720215) | anaerobic digester metagenome | isolation source: active sludge of municipal wastewater-treating anaerobic digesters | place: USA | collected 2014-12-23 ...
GGAAAGGACATTCCTGCAAACTTGAATTGCCGCGCACGCGGATCGTTACCGGCACCACGAAACCGGGCATGCGCAGGGTTCCGTCAAAATACGGCTTTTCACGAACCGGCGGGATCATTCCGTCCGGCAGCCCGGCAAAAGCCAGATCGAAATAGGCCTGGAAGGGACCGGTCAGATTGAGGACCACCACGGAGGTCGAGGAGAAAATACTGTTGGTGGGGTAGATGCCTGCGCGATAGAACTGCAGGGGGCTCGTGAGTTCGGCTGCGTAAGGAGGGTCGGCGTTCGTGATCGCAGACCAGGGTCCAGCGAGAGTTTCCGCGGCGAGCAGAGTGCCGGCGAAGGTAACTTTCGCCTTCTGGTTCTCGTGGGCAATGCTTATTGAAGGGCGTTCGTCAATCGCATTAGCCTGGAACACCAAACCCCATGCCGCGACCGCGGCGACCAGATCACGGCTCAATGGTTTCAGTAAACTCCGCACCGGTAACTTTGTTGATAGCTCTCCTTGGCAGGCGAAGTCAATGCGCCTGGTGGTGAGGTTTGGTGAGGTCAAAAGGCGATCTTCATCCCCAGTACGCTTTGGCCCGGCGTGATGCTATGCCCCGCCGTGCCCGGCGTTTCGGTTTGGGCCTTGCCTGCGCGCTCTGTACGGAGTGACCGATAGGCATTTGACTCGTAAACGTGTTTGATGAGCGCCGCTCAGCTCTTGCGCGCCACGCGTGCCGACGGGGAGCGAGCGGGAATGCCCGTTGCGGGAGCCGTCGTCGGTTCCCGCTGCGCCCGCTGGCCGCGCGTCTTGTTCGAATACCACGCGTACCACCCGATCAGGTGTTCTCCAGGCTCGGGCATGTGCTGGGTGACTTCCGCTAAAAAGTCGAGGGGATCGAACACCTGGAGGTTGCGCGACGGTCCGGCCAGCAGTCCCTCTTCGCCCGGTTCGACGAAGCGGCCCGACGTATTGTGCGCGGTCATGTAAGTCGCCGGCGCTGTTGGGCGCCTTTTGAGCAGTTTCGCACCGTGCCTAACCCGCGGCTGATCCGTGCAGAAGAACCTCGCTCTTTGACGCCCCATGCAGTTGGCCGCTGAGAGCCACGCGGGTGTTACCCGTTAACGCACGGAGGTCTCTGCGAAAGGAGGGTCGAAATGCGAGACGAGCCAATATTGACGGGCTTTCCGTGCACTTTTGCGCTGTTGGCGTACGCAGGCGTTCGGACAGCACTGCGGCGCATGTTGTGTCGGCAAGGTGTCAGCAAGACCACACTGGATGCGGCATGGTCGGGATCGTTGGCTGCCTTCGGTCCGGGGAGTGGTGGTTCGCCTGCCGGGGACGACGAAGCGGTGCTGCCCTCGTAGTCCGTACTTGATTGTTGAGTTCGGCGACGATGGCATCGACCCGTCCAGCCGGATCGGGAAGCCGACGGCGGGACGGGCATCCACGGAGAGAGTCTTGCGAGCTGTCGTGGATCACCGATCGCCCCCGCCTCCTGCCGCTGCGAGGCTGGCCTGCTTTGCCACGGCCAGCGACATCGAAAGCTGTCAATGGGCTTACGCTGAGCCGGCTGGATGCTGACCATCAGGGGCGGGGTTGTCGGTTGACCACCCAGCGCATGGCCTCCAGTTCACCGGAGGTCCACATCCGATCATAGTAGGCGATCCACTCTGGCGCGGGAAGGTCGCGGAGCGCAGGTTCGCCTTGTTGGAGCAGGGCTTTGATCTCCTCGCGTTGCCGACTTAGCTCACCAAGGCGGTCCTGGACGGAGTGACCTGTGGCGTCGTAAGGGCTGGTGGGATCGAGCGTAACCAGGATCTGGCGTTCGATCGCCAGGCCGACCAGTTGGCCGATCACCGTGACTTGGGGAGCGGATTCACCAAGCCGCCGACCCAGGGTTACGCCCATCTGCGCGGCCGCCTGGGCCGACGCCTCGTCACCTGCTTCCCGGTAGCGCGTCGCCAGGCTCACCAAACTCTGGCCCAGGCCTTTCAAATCGGCCAACTGCGGCAGCGGCTGCCCGGAGGCGGCCTGCACGGCTTCGAGCGCCGACAGCCCCGTGGCCTCGTAGGCGGCCTGGACATTCTGCATCAACTCGATGTAGTAATCCTGGTAGCCGGGCTTGCTCGAGGCGGCCAGGAGATCCTGCACGGCCTGATCCGCCTGGCCCGATTTGAAGTGTTCTTGGGCCGACAGGTAATTCGCCAGCGCGTTGTCAGGTGCCGATTGTTTGAACGCCTCCAATCGGCGGCGCCGTTCGCTGGAGGTGGCTTCGTCTTTCAGCGCAAAGCAGGCGGTGACATTCACGCGCGGATCGTGCGGATATTTCTCCGCCGCTTCCCGCAACAGGCTGAGATCCCCAGTCAGTTGACAGGCGGCGAGCAAGCTCTCTGCGTTGCGCTGGTTGGCCTTGAGGTAGGGCGCCACTTGTTCCAGGCTCAGCTTCTTGCCGCCGAGCAACTGCGCGACCCAGTTTGATCGCAGCCGCGAGTTGTCCGCTCGCAACCGGTTGGCTTCGAGCTTGTCGCGACGCAGGACGCCGAGTTCGCCCCGCAGCCGCAACAACTCCTGCCACTGATCGCCGGGCTGAGCGGAAGGCGCGCGTGACGGGGGCCGCGCCAGGGGAGCCGGGCGCTGGGCCGTCTGGAGGCGCTTCAACTCATCAACCTCCGCGCGCAGCGCCCGGTTCCGCGCGGACAACTGCACTTTGGCTTGATGCTGGAGAAGGAGCGCAGTCCCCGCCCCCAGGACCAGGAGCGCAAGACTAACGAACGTGGAGGTTTTCATGGCTGAGGAGAAGAACCAGTTGCATTGGTTTGCGCCGGGACCAGGCGGTCGCGTTCCCAGGACGCAAAGCCGGCCTCGTCGGGTTCGGAGTGAGCTTCGACGTGGCCATCGGCAAAGCCGTAGACCTTGACCCACTGGCCCCGGGGGTCTTGCCGCACCTGTGTTTCCCGGAAGAGAATAGTCCGGCCCGGGTCCCGGATGTTCTCAATCGTACCACGATAGGTAATCTCGAAGAGATTCGTGTCAGAACCAAGAAGGGCTTCGGCACCATAGAGGCTGGCGGCCTGTTCGAAGCCCGTGGGGAACTGGTCCTTGTGGTCGCTGGCGTACATGTGGAACGAAAGTGCCCATTGCTTCAGGTGATTCATGCGCATCACCGTCTGCTCCTTGAACTCGGCCTCGGCAGGATCTTCGGGCTCGTCGGTAGCCGCTTTCAACTCGCGGTTCTCGGCTCGCAGTCGTCCGAGGTCCGTTGGTTCTTGCCGGAGGACGCCCACTTCGTTCCGAAGCCGACCCAGTTCCTGAACTTGTTCGGTCTGGAGGGCAGGGGCCGAACTATCCGCCGGTTTGGCGATCGGGGCATCGGGGCGCCCTTTGGCCCGTGCGCGCAGGTCGGCAACCTGCTCTTCGAGGGCCAGATTCTCCGCGCGCAGCCGGCCTGCGGCTTGGTGTTGGAGGACGAGGCTCGTCCCGACGGCGGCGATCCCTACCGCCACGAGGGCGATCTTGAATGTGGTTTTGGCCATAAGCTTGTGAAGGAGCGACCAGTACCTGCGGATCAGTCGTTTTCTCTGAGGCGCCGCCCGCCGGTGAAACCCGGCCGAGCGTTTCTGCCACGGCACTCGGTTGGATAGACAAGGCCGGGCTTGAACCGTGTCGTGCCGGGGGTCGACGGTCTTGAGGTGGGGACTGGGAGGCGTCGTTTGGGACAAGGCCGGCTCGAGTCGGGCCAGTGGGCTGCTCGTTACGCCGCGCGGCTGGTAACTGGCCGCCCGGCTGCGGACCAACGTTCAACAGGAGGTTGCCGCCCTTGCCGCGAGGTCCACAGACAGTTGGTTGTGCGGGTGTGTGGATCCCCGGTCAGCCGTCGCCTGGATCGGGAGGGGCGCAAGGTCGTGTCTGATGGGCTTGGTGTGGCGATTTCAAGGGCGTGACGTGCCCGCATCTCCGGCCACGTTGATGATGGCATCAAACCGCTGGCCATAGCGGCGGCCATCGAGGGTGACGTCAAACGCGACGAGGTGTGTGCCAGGACTGCCACCGGGCAGCGCTTTGAATACCACCGGGAAGGACTCGCTTGCCCGGCCGGCGAGGTGGCCCTCGAGCACGGACGGTTCCGCGACCAGGTCCGGTGGTGTGTGGATCTCGATGCGATGCGCTTGCCTGCCTCGCTGGAAGTTGCGCACGTGCAGTCTGACTTCCACACGTTCTCCGTGCCGCACCGAAACGCGATACGGTTCGGCCCGCACCCAGAAGGGGTCGAACCAGTAGCGGTAGTCCTTCTCTGAACTGAGATCCTGAAAGGCCTTGCGCATCTCGTAGGACCAGCGATGGTAGCGCTCGATGAATTGGGCCGGACGATCCATCACAAACGAGTGTCCGCCGATCAGGATGTCCGGCTTGAGCCGCTTCAGGTACTCGCCGGCGTAGATGTAGCCTTCCTCCAGGATGGCACTGTTGCGCGCCACCACAGCTTCGTGACCGGTCTGCCTGGGGTCGGCCGGATCGCCGAAAATGTTGTCGCCGGTGAACGCGACTTTGCGCCCGTCAATGATCCCGTGCAGGCAGAGCGCCAACTCCGTCTGGCCCGGCATCCAGTCCACGGTGAACTCGTAACCTTCCCACACGAAGCGCTCCCCCGGCTTGAAGGCGCGATCCACGGTCACACCGTCTATCCGCGAGCCATCCGCGCTTTTCTTTCCGTAGGCCTGAATGGGCGCGGCGTAGTCGAACCACTCCGGGTGTTCCATCTTGTCCACCATGTTGTCGAGCGCCCAGATTTTCGCGCCCCATTTCTCGCGGAGATGGGGCGCCTCGAGAAAATGGTCGCCGTGCATGTGGGTGATGACGACGGCGTCGATGGCTTTCGTGCCGAAATGCTGCCGCAGGCCATCGAGTGCCGCGTCGAGGAACGTCTCATCCAGCAGCCCGCAATCCACCACCAGCGCGCGGCCGCTATCGGCGAGAATCAGTCCGAAGTTGGGCCAGAAGTTCGGGCGCTTGAACTTAAACAGGTGGGGCGAGACCTGGAACACGTTGGAGACAACGGTTGGGGTGGAGACTTTATCCTGATACGCCACAGAGCCGCCCTCGGGATCGTAGCCGCGCACGTAGAGCTTCTCCAACCGCGCTAACCTTTCGGCATATCGGCCCAGTTGCGGCTGCGGGGCGCGGATGACGTTTCCGTGCGAGGGCAAAAGCAACGCGGGCCGCCGCGTGCTGAGTCGTGCGACCGATTGTCTCAGGGCTTGGATGCCTGTGGCGAAGCCGTAGTCCCACTCCGTGTCGAACCAGGTGTGCATCTTCGCCCCCTCTAGCATGAGGTCGCCGCTGAAAGCAATCGTGCGCCCCCCGTGCTGGAGCACATAGGTCATGCTGCCCGGGCTGTTGCCGCGAGTGTCCAAGCACACAAACTCGTGACCACGCCAGGTGAGGGTGTCGTTGGTCTTGAAGGTGCGATCCAGCGGAATGGGCTGAATGGGCGGCCGCACATAACTGCTGCCATGGATCGTGAAGGCGTCGCCCAGGTTCACCTGCATCTTGCGGAAACCCAGCGGCCGCTCGAAGAAAGCCCTTTCAGCCTCCGGCGCGGCCACCTGGGCACCGCTACCTGTCAACCGCGCTACGCCCTGGCATTGCTCACGATGGTGGTGCGTGAACAACACCCACTCAACGCGACTCACGCCAATCCCGCGAAGGTGGTCGAGCACACTGCCGTCGCCGAGGTCAATAAGCAGCGCGGCATCACCGTCGCGGAGAACATAGACGTTGCAGGTGTCGGTCCAACGGTACAGGTCCGGATACCTGGCGGCGTCCGGCTGCGAGAAGCCCGCAGCGTAACAACCGGCCGCCATCGTCATGCCGATGACAAGCACGGTGAGCATTAAACTGAGTTTCATAGCGTCCTCGTGGCGAACGCCCACTGCAGAAGCAGCGGCACTGACCCGTTACGGTTCATGGCCTTCGTCCTCCCGCAGCAGGCGGCAATCGCAGGGAATTGGAGACGCTGAGATCGACAGTCTGGCCATCCGACGCCAGGACTGGGGTCACTGTGGTCTCCATGCCAGAACCATTCGCATCGCCGATTCCAGTCGAACTCAAAGGTGTTGGTCAGGGTGTGCGTGCCCGATTTGTCTTTGGGGTGGGCGTGGAAGGTGTAAGCGATGTCCTTCTAGTTCTTGCTCAGCAACTCGCCCTCGCGCCAATACACGATGTTGTTCTCGAAGAAGACGCTTTTGTGCGGCTCGGTCCGGCCGCGGCTGGCCTGCTCCAGCTTGCCCAGCGCGAAGATGTTGTTGCGCACTGTGACTTCCTTGGCGAAGTGGATGTTGAATGGGGCGCACTTGGTGTGATGCACCACGTTGTTCTCGACCAGCAGATGGGTGGAGCCCTCGTCGTGGTATATCCCCCAGCCGCCGTAGTGGTTGGCATCCACATCATGGATGTGATTGTTGCGGATGACGGTGCCCGGCGAAACGCCAAGCGTGTAGATGCCGCCCATGTCCGACAGCACGCCGCCAATGTGGTGGATGTGGTTGAACTCGATGCTATTGTTCTCCTCGCAACCCGCCATCACATCGAAAGCGAACGTGCCGAGGTTGGAAAGCCGGCACTGCTCGAAGGCGCAATGACGCGCACCGCGCAACGTGATCGTCGCCGGCACACTGGCGGAGCCCTGCTGATCGTTCGAGTTGCCAGCCGGGAGCTCAAATCGCGAATGCACGAAGGCCAGGTTCCGGAAATGAAGATGCTCGACGTAGCGGCGCTCCGCCGGATTGCCTTCCAATCGCACATGCGTCGCCGCAAACGGCGCCACGACCTCGGCCCTGGTCGGGTCTTCCCCCGGCATCGGGTAGTAAAACAACTGGCCGGTCTGACGGTTGAGATACCACTCCCCCGGGGCATCCAACCCCTCGAAGACATTCTCCACGATGTAGCGCGCGCCCTCTTCGGAGAAGTCGTCCGTAAAGGTCTTGCCCGCCTTGTGCGCGAAGGTGACCAGGTTGGACACCGTGTCCACCGCCTTGATGGGCAGGTGCGAATCGGTCCAGAAGTGATACACGATGACCTCGACGTCGGAGAGGTTGCTCCAATCGGGGCGGATGTCGCCCGGCTTGAACTGGAAAGTCTGACAGTCCTTGTGATAGTGCGCGGTCTTCGGCGTGCCTTCCGGGCAGCCGGCCACAAGCAGATAGCCTTGGTTGGGCGTGCGGGCGCGGACCCGCTGCTGACCGTTGACGTAGAGCTGCCGGAACCGCCACGAGCCGCTCGCCACATCGGGCACGTCCGCCACCCAGAGTATGTCATTGTGCTTCTTCCAGCCCGTGACGCGCCGCCCGCCATCCAGCACCACCGCTGCGCCTTCCGCCGCCGTGTAGGTGATGGGACAAGCCGCCGTGCCCGAGTCTTCCGGCCCGAAGCGCACCTCCCGGGACAGCGGGTAGTTGCCGTCCTGCATCCATACCGTCACAGGTTCCGTCAACGGCCCCGCATGCTTCAGTTCACGAACTGCGTCGCGGGCGCGTTCGAGCGTGGCGAGCGGCTTCGCCCGCGTGCCCGGGTTGGCGTCGTTGCCGTGGGGAGCGACATGGAAGTCCGCGGCGTGGACGTTGATGGCGACCAGCTCCAGCGTCAGCACTACCCAGTAAGACAAACCCCGTGCGATTCTCATACGGACGGATTCTATCCGCTCAGGTGCAGGATGCGAAGAAGACAGATTCCGCATTCGGCCTGGCGGTCTTACGTTGGTGGAAACCGGGAGCGACTCCACGCCGGCAATGAGACCCGAGCTGTCGAAATCGGGCCCGGCGTAGGCAAAGCGAGGCGAAGGCAGGGATGATTCGGGAGCTCATGGTCTCAGTCGGTGGTCAGCCGGAGGCAATCCCGACCCTGACTGGACACCACCCGGAAGAACCGCGCGTCGGTGGCACCGGCTGGAACTGGTGTGAGCTGCCGCGGCCGCTCCGCGCGCGTTGACGCCAGCATTGTGAGGATGAAGTCCCGGTCAGCAGCGCCGATGTCGGGTATGGGTGTCGCGCCACCGCCATCGGTGAAACGCATGGCCTCCAGCACAGCAAGGGTGGCCTGGGGCGACTGCTTGTCGAAACGCGGGCCGTCCTTGCCAACCTGCGCGCCGAGGACCAGCACCTTGGCGCCCCTTTCTTCGCCCCGACAAAGCAGCCGCATCGACTCACCACCGCCGCTCCACTGCACGTTGAGGAAAGCGAGTCGGCCTGAGAAGTCTTTCAGCTCGATGGCGGGTTCGGCTTCGTTCTTGGACGGCGCGCAAGCCATGATGGCTCCATGAAGGGTCAATTCCCCCGTACCGCTCAGGCGCATGAACCGGGGTTGAGAACCGGATTCGTACCAAATGTCCTGGACCAGCAAACGTCCCCCTTCGGTGACGTCGTAGCTCAACCGGTTGTTGCTCGATGAACCAGCGAAAATCGCAACCCGACCGGGTGCGCTTTGGCCGGTGGAGAGGCGTGGCCCGCCGCGCACGCTCACTCCCAGATCGCAGCCGCCGTGGTTCACCCAGCGAGAATTCCTCGGTCAGGTAGAGAATTTCCTGGCCCGCCGCAATTCGCGCCGTCCCACGATAGATGTCGCCGCCTTCACCGCGAAACCCATCGAAGCGATACTCGAAGGCAAGCGCGCAAACACCGGCCCGGACTCGACCAGCGCCACCTTGTAGCTGCGGCACCTCTTGGGTGTCTCGAACCAGCCGCGGCCCGTCCAAGCGCCGCCGCGCAATTGCACGGCCCGCAGGAACGTCGGAACCTCTGAAGCCCGGACCGGGGATGTGAGCTGCTTTTCTCCAATGTGGAATCGAGCGCCGACCAGCCCGTTGTTGAGTTCCACCCGGTCTCCCACTCGGGACACTTTGAGTTCGCTGCCTGCCGTAGACTGGCCCGGTTGCAGCTTGAACTGCGTGACCTCGCCCGGTTTGAGCGAGATCAGGAACCACACCTGCGCATGCTGGATGGACCCGTCCGGGTGCTTCGTCACTGCGCTCAGTTGTGCGGAGACCTCCTTGCCGCTGGCATCCACCAGGCGTGCATCGGTGGAATAGAGCCCGGCAGGGCTGGAAACCATGTAGCTGCTCCAGGGCCCTTTGACCGCGGTCGCAGCGGTTGGCGGGATGATGCGTGCCTGGGTGCACGTGTCCTCCCACCGCGCCTGGCCCCACGGGAGTTGGTTCATCCGGTCGTAGCACATGTATTCCTCGAACAGATGGATGCGATCCCACAGTTCGGTGGTCACGGCTTGCGCACCATCTACATCAGTCGCCACCACGAAGAGGTTGTGCTGTTGGTTGTGGGTCTCCTCCAAGGATTCCAGGGTTTCTCCGTCCTGCTGGGTCACCACCGCCATGGAATCATAGGCCCGGAAGTCGTAATACGCCAGGGGGTTTCGCTTGTGGAGGTAGGTGCCAAGAATGAACTCGCCGCGCTTCAGCCAGTATTCCAGCAGGACGGCGCCGAGCGTGCCCGGCGACTTTGGATCCATCCCTTGGAAAACGTCCGTGAAGCGCTTGCCCTCCGCATCGAGCAAGTCCTTCTCCGGCCACACCGTTTTGGGGCCGCAGACGAAGTAGTGATTGCCAAAGACATCCTGGATGGTGAAACCGGGGTAGGCTTGGAACGTGTCGTCGGACAGCTTTGCGCACTCGGCGCGCAGCGACTCAAACTCATCGCGAGTCAGCAATGAGAACTCCTCGAGGAAGACAATGAAATGCAATCCCGCCTTCTTTGCCGCAGCCGCGAACTCGGCCGCCGAGGCTTTGCCGGTGGTTCGCGTCGTCCGCGCGCCAACCACCCCATGCCAGTTGGGCTTGGCGGGCGGGAACTTGGCGTTGCTCCAGTCGCGCGGGGGAACATCTTCGGCCAGATTGGTTTCGCGCAGGAGCTTGGGATCCGTTGTGGCCCCGCCGAATCCAGGCTTGCCCAAACTCGGCTCGGCCAACCACCGCAGCGTGTTGACCACGAGTTTCCCCAGATGGCTTGGCTTCCCATCCATGCCGGCGTCCAATGTCACCCGGCCCAACGCCGGGCTGAAACCGGAGGCAAAAAGAAACGAGGAGTGGATGCCGCAGACCGCCAGCCGGCCCGATCCCCACTGGCGAATGGCGAACAAGGGCGAGGATGACGGCGGCTGCGAGCGATGGCGCTCCGGAGGCACGACGCCGCCACCGCTGACGATCTTAACTTTGGCACCCGCTTCAGCGGTCACGACGGCCTGCCATCCATCGCCCAATCCCAGGGGAATCGTGCCGACGTTTCCGCCGGGCTCGCCCACGGGATACCAAACGCTGGTTACGCCTTCGGACACCGGCCCCTTGCCAATCTGAGACGTGTGGGAGTAATTCACTCCCAATGGTCCGAACGGCTTGGATTGATCCACCAGGGACTCAGGATAGAACGCGACCTGGATCGCATCCAAGAGCTCATATTGCTGTTTCAGTTCTAACGCCGCCGACTGGCCGATTTCGGGTTCGATCCATAGCCCGCCGCCGCGCTTAACAAAATCCAGCACCTGTGGCAAATGACGCTCCGCTCGGGCGCGGATGAGCACCAGGGTGTTCACGGCTGTGAGTCGTTCGGGCTTCGGTTCGCCCCACTGCACCTCAAAGCCCTGCGCATTGAGGAAGCGGGCGAACTCGGGTTGCAGCCGGGCGACATCCGCGCCCCAAAAGAGAACGGCGGGCCGGGAAGGATTCGTAGACGGTGCGGCAGTGGCCACGCTCTGAATCGAGGCCGCAGTGAGAAGCAAAGGAAGAAGGAGGGTTCGTTCCATTATTCAGCAGATTTGCGTTTGGCGGTTTACCACAATTGCCAACTCCGGAACACCGGCGGCTGTGGGAGGTTCTCAAGCGTAAACTCGCAACGGCCGTCCAGCACCGGCACAATGGCGATCTGGCCGTAGGTACCCGGTGCGTAGCCAATCCCGTCGATCCTCAACGCCGGTAGTTGGACGATGCCTTCCGGCATGGTCATGTGGATGAAGCGACCGGGCCCCTCGCTCACGCCCACCACCTTGTCGTGGTGGAACGTCAGGTCGCAGGGACCGGTGCCAACGTCGGCCTGCAATGGGCCGTAGCCGATCTTCTGTCCATCCAGCAGGACCAGACGCACGGTCTTTTGAGTGGTATCGATCCGGATGCCGCCGCGCCTGCCCACAAAAACCACCTGATCCTGGGCGAAGCGGATCGGCTGTGGCGTGTTGAACTCGAAGGCCACGCCGCTGGTTAGCGTCTGCTTCCTGACACCCGGAGCGAGCTGTTCAATGGCTGCGGCGTTTTCATCCAAGTCAAACGAGAGGGTGACCTTCGCGGCGGGCACTTCCAGGCTGGCGCCCCTGGAGATCTCGGCAATGGGCACCACCCGCGTCACGGGCTGCCCCGCGTGCAGAGTGCAGCGTTGGTAGCGGACAGTGCCCGCCCCTTCGAGGACGATCAAATGGACTTCGTCGGGGAATACCCGGACCGCACCGGCGACGCCGTTGAAGGCAACCTCAGCATTGGTAAAGGCCACTCCGTCCAAACTGGCAAAGACGTAGTCCGTGGCGGATGCCGTGGTGATGCGCGCCACACCGTCGGATAGGACTTCATATTTGGGGGCGGCCTCATCGCGGCCTTGGGGATAAACGGCGACCATGACATCCTCGCCGGGCGAGATGGGGCCTGCTGCATTGACGGTAATGGTCTCGTTGATCGTGGCGTTGGCTTCGCCTTCCTTCCTGGCCACGGGCGTGCCGGCAGCCAGCCAGGTCCGGGCCAGTTGGTTGTAGAGCGTGGCCGGCGCGGTCACTTCACGGCTCTCCATTTGAACCCGAGCGGGGTGGAGGAAGTGCGTATTCATCTTCTGGCCCCACTGGCTGGAATAGTCGAAGCCGGTGTCGGTGGCTTGCACCTGTTGCTTGGAGCCGAGCGTTCGCTGGTACCACCAGGTCTGGGGCAGCTTCGTCTTGTCGCCCGTGTCTCTGTTGCGAAAGCTGTCGCGGAAGACGAAGTAGTTGGGGCCGGCGGCTTGTTTGTCTTTCAGGAAAAGGATTTGGCGCGTCCACCGCACCGTTTCGGACGCGGCCAGGTCCCGCACGAAGGGAATCTTGGGATCGGTAACTCGGGGGCTGTAGTCTCCCATACCGCGCAGGTAGTCAGCCGAAGCGCTGAAGAAATGACGATGGACTCCCGACGCCGGTCCGCCTCCAGGCCAACCGCCACTATCGCTCTGCTTGCCGAAGCGGACCCGGCTGTGCCAGCCAAATTCGTCGAAGAGGTTCTTGCGGTCGCCACTGTGAATGGCATAGCCGGCCAGGCTCATGACCGTGAGGGGAGCGCCTTTGGCGTAGATGACGAAGTCGCCTTGGTTGGCGTCCGAGTGGCTCGCCAGGTAGCCCTGCCGACAAGCGAGATAGGTTTCATTGGGATCACCCGGAAACGCTCGCAAAGTGGCGCCGAAACCCGGCAGCCAACTGCTGGCGAGTGTCTGGCGAACCACCTCCGGCGTCGCTTTGTCCAGCAGGTCCGTTTGATTCGCCGTCAAGTGGGTAAAACCATTGTCGTGCTGCTGCGAGCCGGGCCGTTTCTGCTGATCCCAAGCCCACAGGAAAGCGGCGGCCAACTCGGGATTCAAGTGACGAATGAGGGATGCCGCCGGGGTCCATTGGTTGAACATCAGGGCGCCTTCGTGGCCGAAGCCCGGCACGATCCGGGCGTTGAAGCGCGGATCCACCGGCGAGAGCAGTTTCAGGGTGAAGTCCATCGGGCCCGTTGCCAGCGTGGCGGTGCTGTCATCCAGGCGCCCCGCCTGTTTGGCCACGAGCGCCCCGTGCATCACCGTCGGCGCACTGGCGGCATAATAGGTGATCAACTCACTCCAGGCGCCCAGAGGCGCCGTGTTGCCGCCCGCCTTGTAACGGACGTAGGCAGCGGACACGTCAGTCCAGGTCTTGGCCAACGGATGGTCCGGAATCAGGGCCGCGGCAAACGGCAACGCAAAGAAGCGGTTTACCGGCATGTTGGGGTTGCCCTGGTGCGTCATAGAAGCGCGGGTGTTGAAGTCCGGTTCCGCCATGAAATAGCAGAAGGCGGCGATGTTCCTTTGGATGCGGCCACGCTCGGCCGGGGAAAGTCCCGGCTGCTCCAGTCTGCGGCGCAAGTCCACCGCCCAGGTGAGTTTCTCGGCCTGGCGGTAGTGGCTGAACCAGGCGTATTCCCGGTCGTCGCTCACGAACGCGCCGTTGAGGTGAATGATGGGAGGTGAGTTCAGGTCCTCCTGCGTCGGCGGGCTTGATCGGACCGCCCGCGTTTCGTCCGACCACGCCAGGTTCCAGTCCTTGTAGTTGTCCAGGTTCACGCTGCCTTCGTAGTTCCGGAACGGATGAAGCGTGTCGTGATATTGAAAGGGTCCGCCGACCAGGGCCCAGAGCCGGCGCACGCCGGTCAGACCAAAGTCCGGGTCATACTCGCCCGTGTGAAGAAGATTCTGCGGATGTGGCTGGGCACGCAGCGTCCAGCGTAATTCCAGTGAACCGTCCCGATACGAAAGCACCTGTTGGAAGAGGAAGGGGCTCCGGGGCGGGAACACCCAATGAGCCGCCCGCCAGGTGCCCGCGTGCAAGGGCACGACCCCGAGAAAACGGGGCGTCTTGGTTTCCCGAAGCCGGGCGCTTTCCACCAGCCCCAGGTAGTGCGCCCGTTCGCTCCAGCAGTCGTGCGGTACCACTTCGGCGACGAGCGCCCGCTCGGCGCTGTAATCCACCGGGACGCTCGCATAGCGCGACTGGAATCCCTGCGACTGCAAGGCGGCTTCGAGCGGTTCGAACTTATCTGTTCGCCGCGTGGTCATGAAGAACGCGGCGTCGGGTTTCCAGCCGCCCGACTTCCAGCCGTCGTTCAAGAGCACGGCGACACACAGCGGATCGTCCCCGGGGCAATGGGTCTTGAGGTCCATCACCTCATCAATTCTCAGCGCCGGGTCATCCGCCAACGCGCGCACAGTCATTTCGTAGAATCCCCCATTGTCGAAACTGAACCGCACTTTGGCCTCCGCGAAAAGCGGCCCTTGTTCCGTGATGCGGGTCTCATAGCCCGTCACCTTCGGCGCCTTCTCCCATGCGGCCCGCAAGGTTGTCGCGTCGGGTTCAGTTTCCCGGTTCTTTTGCCGGAAGCGCACCGTTTCGATGGACTCCATCGCGAAATAGCTGCTTCCCACCCACCGTCCGTCCGCCAGACGCACGCCGGCGATAGGGCCGAAGGCAAGGCCCTTCTGCTCCAATCGGTCCAGGTTCTGCATCACCAAGGCGCGATCCCCCGCCAGGGAAAGGGGTTTGGCGAACTGCTTCTTGCCGGCGGGCAATCGGATGGCGACCGGGCCGTTGTCGAGGGTCAGCCAGCGTCCTTCCATCGTCGCCCGAGGTGGTTTGCCTGCCGCTGACTTACCGTCGGTCAGTTCAAGGCGATAGCCTCCTCCATTGGGGAGACCGGCGTAGAAGCTGATCCGCGCAGTGGCGATCGATCCGTCGGCATGCGTTGTCAGCCTCGACAATTGGCAGGGAACCTCAAGGCCTTGACCGTCGGTTAAACGCACGGCACCGGGCCTGGCCTGGCCGGCTTTGAGTTCCAGCGGGTAAGTCACCAGCGTCCTCACCCAGTCCCGGCCGGTAATCTCCTGGCATTCAAAGGTGGCCAGCGTCGCAGCTGAAACCGGCCCAAGGCCTGTGACGGCAAGCAGGGCTGTAAGAACCGCAAGCGTGAGTTTCAAGCGTATCGGTTGTTTTCTTCTAACAATGTGCATGAGCATAAATGGATCAAGGTAGTTTCGAACCGTCGACTCGATCGACACGACTTACTCGGCGGACCAATGTCATCAACTGACGTGGCCCGCCCGCGTTCGCTCCGGTGATCTACTTCGCTGGGATCAGTCCATCGTAGGAGGCATCTTCACGAAGAACTCGACGTGGCTGCATTCCGCACACACCAACGTGTGCATCCCGAGCAGTCCAACATAGGCTCCGTAAGCCGCTGGCGTGAAGCGGTCGTGGCCGCAGATCCGGCACTCGACCGTTTTGTCTCGAATGCCGTAGCGGCATGGCCCCATGGCCTTCTTTGCTGCTTTGACGGCTCGCTTTATTGGTGAGGTGGTTGTACTCATAGATTGTGAATGTGCTGCCTTCGAGAGGCGGGATT
>ERZ795054.2547-NODE-2547-length-15174-cov-8.208149_pt1 | contig 15174 bp, 17 predicted proteins | sample MGYA00375138_ERZ795054 | MGnify/ENA primary metagenome ERZ795054 (study PRJEB30183, sample SAMN05720215) | anaerobic digester metagenome | isolation source: active sludge of municipal wastewater-treating anaerobic digesters | place: USA | collected 2014-12-23 ...
CTTGGCGGCTGCCTGGTGCTGCTCGAACAGGCCGGCGCTTCCCAAGCCCTGCAGCACCTTGGCCTCGTCGCCCTGCGCCTGCTGCCAGACCTGGCGGGCGGCCTCCATCTGCCGCTGGCCGCGCTGACGATCGGCGAGATCCATCTGCTGGATCTGGCGCTGGTGAGTGCCTTGCTCCATCAGGGCGCGCATCGTCAGGCCATGCTGCATGGCCTGCATCGGGTCGAACTGCTGCATCGGCCGGGCACCGCGCAGGATGATGTTCGGGTCGATCTCCATGGTCAGCCGCGGTCGTAGTACGCGCCCATCGACGCGAAGATGTTGCCGAGGTTGTTGTAGTTGGCCGCCGAGGCATTGCCGGCCGCCATACGCGCCGCGGCCCCGGCGTTCGCGCCGGACGTGATCCCGGTCGCGCTCGCGTTGGCCGCACTGGCCAGTCCGCCGGCCCGGGCGTTCGCGCCGGACTGCAGGAGCCCTGCGATCGACGACGACGCCTGCGCCCCCTGCCCCGCGAGCGCGCTGCCGGTGACCTGGCCGGTGTTGGCCATCCCGGCGAGCATGTTGTAGATGCCCTGCTTGTTCGACTGGTCCCGCGCCCAGGCTTCCTGGAACTTCGTCCCGGCATAGTCCTGGCCGTAGCGCATCAGCTCCTTCATGGTGCCGCCGCTGTTGCCCAGCCCGAGCGCTCGGGCCTGGGCAGCAATGGCGCCGGTGCCCTGATCGAGCCCGAACTGATAGCCCGGGGACGAGGCGAGGTCGTTGCCGGTGAACTGGCTGGTCAGATACGGTAGCTGGCCCTCCAGGCTCGACAGCGACCGTCGGCCAGCATCCAGCCACGGCATCTGATCCGATCGCGCGGTGTCGTACTGACGGCGCTGCTCGTCGATGCCGGCCATCGTGGCCTCGTGCGTCAGCCGGTTGCCCTCGCGGGCGGCGTCAGCCTGGATCTGGGCTGCGCGGTCGGCGGCACTCGCCTGCGTCCGCGCCGCGCTGCTGGCCGCGTTCGACTGCGCCCTGTTCGACTGCCGGTTCATGAGGTAGCCAGCAGCCGCCCCGATCAATGCACCCCACACCATCAGACGACCACTCCACCAGCATTGACCCAGACCGACGCGCGGCCGGGGGTCCGAACGAAAATCGGCACGCCAGACTCGACCCAGGCCTGCCCGACGTAGACAGCAGGCGGCCGACCCGGCCCCTGCCATGACATGACCTCGGCCGCGGCCAGCACCCGCGACAGGTACTGCAGCCACGCATCGGTCAGCTGACCGCCCTCAGTGGCGATCTGGCGCCCCGGCAGCGGCATCAGTTCCTCGCGTTCAGCATGACGTTGGCGACATCGAATGCGCCTGTCGCGGACAGGCGGAAGGTGAACTGGCGGGCGGTGCCCAGGCGGTTCCACTGCACGCGGCGATCGGAGACGGCATTGGCGCCGGACTCGGTCCCCACGGTGTACCAGGTCGACCCGCCGTCCTTCGATATCTCGAGCAGGATGTCGCCCATGCCGCGGCAGTCCAGCCGCAGGTTGTCGAGCGTGAATCGGTCGAGCAGGTCCGTGACGACGTGATCGGTCGTGAGTGACCGCGGCACGGCCGGATCGACCTCCTGATGCCGCACGACGCCGACCGAGCGCTGCGACCCGACGAGCAGGTTGCCCCGCGCGCTGATCGTCCACGTCCGGCCCGAGTACGGAGCGTCGGGCGTGATCGTGGTGATCGCCCCAGTGGACACGTCCAGCAGGATCGTCGGCGAGGTCTGCGCGCTGTTGTGGACCCGGTGGAACTTCACGATCGAGTGGCCGTGCCACAGCCAGCCGTCGAGGCTGATGTTGCTGGCGTTGTAGGGCTCGGCCATGATGGCCCGCTCCAGGTCCTCGCCGGAGACGCGCTTGTAGCTCAGGCCGTCCAGCACAAACAGGCCCGGCGTGCCGCCGTCCGGAAGCCCCCAGAAATAGACCTGCCCGCCGATCTTCCTGATCTGCCGGTTGTAGGCGACGCCGATGCTCAGCGTGGCCTCGATGATCGGCATCAGCGGGTTGTCGAGGCTGCCAACGACCTGGAAGAACTGGATGCTGCGCTGGCCGAACACCGCGACCGCGCTGCCCAGGTCGACCAGTTCGACGATGTCATCCTGCGAGGCATCGGCGCCGACGAAGTCCAGAGCCGCAGGCGGCCCGGCCAGATCGGTCAGCCAGTGCAGCCGACGCGGGCTGGCGATGAGGTAGTAGCCGCGGTGGTAGAGGCACGATATGGCCTCGACGCCGTCCGGCATCGTGTGGGTCAACGCCACGCCGTTGTACGACACGTACTGACCGTGCCCCGTGGTGACGACAAAGCCGCCGTGACCGCCCGCTGCCCGCGGCTCGGCGAAATTGATGACCGGCAGCGTGGTCCACGGCAGATTGGCGATCGCCCGGGTCATCGTGGCCGACAGAGGGTTGTCGGAGATCGTGACCTGGACCAACTCGGTTCCGTTGATCGCGAGCGCGTGCTGACCGCTATCGAGGCTCGACAACAGGCGCAGATCGGTCGGCGCCCAGGTCTCCTGGATGCGCGGCAGGGCCCGGGCCACGACGGCGCCCTTCTCGCCCTGCGGCCGGGGCTCGAACCAGATGTTCGTGGCGTTGCGGGCGGTGATGACATCGCCCTTGCCGTAGCCGGTCCCGAGGACGGGGAGCTTCATCCCTCGCGGATGTCGTAGTGACGACACCCCTCCCACTCGGGATGGCGCATGCGGCCGATGTGCAGGGCGCTGACGCGCGTGCGCCAGTTGCTCAGCGTCGATGCGGCCCGGGCGGCCACAGCGCTGTCGACGACAGCCCCGAACGTCGAGGCGATCTCGACGGCGAGGTTGTAGGTGATCATGGACTTGAGCCCGGCGCTACCGGCCGGGACTTCGACGGCCGACTCCATCGTGGCGAAGCCGGGCATGACGAAGTCGTCGCAGAGGTCTGGCACCATGCCCGGATCCCCGGTCCAGGCATCCAGCATCATCTGCAGGGCAGACCAGCCGGCGAGCTGGTCGCGCGGGCTGGCGTCCTCGCCCTCTCCGATGACTCGGAGCAGGCGTAGGGCGTCCTGAATGATCTGGACCGGGGAAATCAGCATCGATCAGGACCAGAGTCGCGAGGCCCAATGTTCGCGCCGGGCCGCGAAGCCGCCGAGGAAGTCGAGACGGAAGGTCTCGTAGTCTTCGACGATGTCGTACTGCTGGACGAGCCGCAACGACGTGCCCTCGAAACTCTTGCGCGACCCCTTGGCCGACTCCGGAATGGCCAAGTCAACCGAGACGAACGTGAAGGCGTCCCGGACGTAGGCCAGAGATTGCTCATAGGAGCCCCCCGGCGCGCCAACCCAGGTCACCACGGCATCGACTTGCGGCGCGGCCGTGATGTTCTTGTAGGCCTCGTTGGCGTAGTAGAGCCCCAACTGGATCGGCACGTTGTTGGCGAGGCCGCCAGCGGTTGCCGTCACGTCGGCGGTGACGACGAACTGCTGCAGATCGGTCCGCGGGGCCTTGGTCTGCGGGTGGACCGACCGCACGTTGGCCACGGTGAACACCGACCCTTTGGTGATGGTCGCGTTGGCGCCCAGGTTCTTCAGGTTGATGGTCGCCTGGCCGTTGACCGCCACGGTGGCGGCCACGGCGCCATTGGTCGCCGTCCCGTTGGTGTGGGTGTAGACCGACTCGGACTCCGCCCAGTCGAACCCGATCGCGCGGCCCATGTGGCCCTCGCGGTACTGCTTGCCGACCTCGGCCTGGTGGTTGAACAGGCCTTTCAGCGAGTCGACCATCGTCGCGCTGGCAGCCGCCGACAGCATGATGTTCCGGCCGGTCTTCGGGCCGAGCCACTGGCTGATCTTCGTCTTCGCGGCCAACGGCGTCGCCAGATTGGCCAGCGGGGTTCCGGGGGTGCCAACGCTGTTGAACGTCGCCTGGGTCGCCCGCTTGATCGCCTCGTACTCGATGGCAGCCGCCAGGTTGGAAACGTGCGGGTCGATGAACCGGCGACTGAAGTCGTCCATGTTCAGCGTCCGGTCGTGCATCGTCCACCGCATCACGGTGTGCTTGCGGATGTCGACCTTGACCTGCCGGCTGCGCTCGACAACGTCCGGGATCGTGTTCAGCCGCGCGCCGTCGAACACCTGAGGGTCGATCGGCTCGCGCAGGTCGAGCGTGTCGCCGATCTTCGCGCCAGTCTTGGCGAAGCGGTCGTCGTAGGACGAGTCGATCGACCGGATGAACGTCGTTTTCTCGTGGAAGAGAGCGAGCGCTTCGTTGGTGATCTCGTCGTTGGTGAGAAATCCATTTGCCACGGGGATGGTGTCCTATACGCCCCGTGGCACCGCCTCACCTGAGCTTTGCTCGTTGCTCCAGGCGCTTGCGGATCCAGGTGTCCGTGCTGTCCTTCGGACTGAGCCCCGACTGCGGCGCACTGCCGGCTGTTGCGAGGGGCTGCGTCTGACGACCGGCCTTCGACCTGCCACGGGATTGGACGAACTCGGTTGCTTTTTCCTCGAGTCGTCCGATTGCTCGTGCCATGGCCGTCGGCGTGCGCTTGCTCAGCACCATTTCCAGATCATCTGGCTGGTGCGCGAGGTAGTACGACACGGCCGCCGGCACATCGCTGTCCAGCAGCGCAGCAGTCAGAGCGGGATCCTCGGGGAGCGACTTGACGGACTCGTCAAAGTCGGGGAGCGAACTGCCGCGGCCGATCTTGTCGGCCTCCTCGAAGAACCGCACCGCCTGCTGGCGCTGCGCCTCGTCAACTTCCCGCGACTGGGCTTCCTTGCGAGTGGACGCCTGGCTTTCCGCGAGGCCCTTCTTGACACCGTGGTCGATGACTGCCTTGATGTAGGCGTTGTAGTCATCGAACTTCGACGGGTCAGGGGCATCGGACGCTGGATCGCGCTGCTGGCCTGCGCCCTGTTGCTGAGCCCGAAGCTCCGCAAGTTGACGCTCGGCAAGCTCTGCGCGTGCCCGCTCATTCGCTTTGTCGCTGACGAGTTTGCTGATCCTTCGCTGCGTCGCCGAATCGCGCTTCTTGCGCTCTTCCTCGGGCGATGCAGTTTCAGCCGGATCAGCGGGCTGGGACGTTGCCGAAGCGTCGATGGTTTCTGGCGGCGCGGCGTTGTCGTCGACCGATGGCGCGATTGCCGCGCCGGATGACGAAACGTCCGAGGTGTCACTGAGCGTCATTGATTCCGGATTCCGTGTCAACGGGAGGTTGCTGGAACGTCGCGAGCATTCGTTGGAACGTCTCCTGCTCGCGTTGCATGGCCTCCTGCTGTTGCTGCAGCAGGGCGGCCAGTTGCTCGATGATCTGGTCCACGTGTCAGGCCCTCAGTCGCCCCACAGCAGGCCGTGGACGATGTAGGCGGGCCAGAGGACCAGGACGAACAGGTAGGCCAGCCAGCCGGCGATCAGCCACCAGTCGATGCGATAGCGGCGCTTCACAGCCCGCCCCCGGGCGCCATCGGATCATCGAATGGCCCGGGCTCCGGCATGCCGCCAATCTCGCCGGTCGGGTCGAGCGCCATGGCCGGGTCCAGCGTCGGCACGTCCTCGGCCGGCATGCTCATGGGGTCGGGCTGCGTGCCCGGCAGCACTTGCTGGGCGATGGCGACCAGCAGTTGGTTGGTCTGCTCCTGGGCCTGCGCCATCTGCATCAGGACGCCGGCCAGACCATCGTCGACCGGCTGCGCCTCCTGCTGGCCAGGCGACGCGGGCTGCTGGGCGGCCACAGGCAGCGCCGGTTGCTGCTGGATCGGCTGGCCGGTGATCGGATCGACCGGCGTCGAAAGAAGCTGCTCGACCCCGGTGCGGACTTGATCGAGCTCGATCCGCTCGACCTTGAGGTTGGCCTCCTGCACCGTAAGATCGGCACCCTTGGTGATCATCTTGGCGTGCGCGTCGCGCGTCTGCTCGAACAGCTTCGTCAGCTGCTCCATCGTCGCTGTCGCGCCCTGCTCGCGCTGCTGCATGATCTGCTGCAGCTGGGCCACTATCGCCGTGACCTCGGCCGGCACGTCCTCCCCGGCCTCCTCGGCGGCCTTGACCACGTCCGGAAGCATCAGCTTCATCCGCTTTGCGATCTCTTTCGCGCCCGGGAAATCCATGGCGCCGAAGAACAGGTCGCCGACCAGGGCCTGAAGGTCCGGCGAGCGCGACAGCAGATCGCTCATCTGGGCGACGGCCTCCTGGCGCTTGGTCGTGTAGCTGGGTCCGACCGCGACCTGGATGTCGTATTCGCCGATACTCGGATTGAGTACCAGCATCGCCTTGCCGTTCGCGTCCTTGCGCTTACTCAGCGGTTGCTTGGCGTTCGGGTCGATAATGACCTGCGACTGTTCACCGTCCTCGCCCAGCACCTGCTGGACACGTCGCACGTCGAACAGGCGCGGGATCATCTGCATGATCAGACGGCCGCCCTGCTGGACGGACATGCTCAGGTTGTCGTTGTAGTGGAAGGTGCCTACGTCCGACTCGCTCTTGCGCTCCCGGATGGCAACGCCGGACTTCTCCTGCCCGGGGGCTCCGACGCTCGCCTGGTACATCCCCATGCTGGCCTGGATCAGGCCGGCCATGGACTGCAGGCCCATGATGTAGCCCGGCAGGTTCAGGTCGACGGCCATGCGCTGCGGCGGCGGGTTCTCCTGCAGCTGCCCGGCTGGGCCGACCGGCGACCACCGGCGATACGGCAGATGGCCCAACGACAGGCGGTTGGCGGCCTCGTACAGGTGCTCGTAACCCTCGATGGACTCGGCAGCCGCGATCCACGGCGCCCGGGGCGACCCGCTCGCTGCCTCGGCGAAGTTGCTAGCCAGGAAATTCAACAGCCGCTGCGGGTCTTTCGCCGCCCGGATGGCACCACGAAGATGACGGCTGTTAGACGCGCTGTCGTCGGTGTAGCGCTCGACGCCATAGACCGGGATCAGGCCGACGCCGTCGCAGTGGGCTTCGTTGTCCTCGATGACCTCGGCGCCGGTGACAATCCGCACTCGGCAGACTTTGCGCTTCTCGACCTCCTCGCGAAAGTTCTTCGGCTGCTGCTTCTGCGCCTCTTCCTCGGTCAGGCGCTTGCCGCCGCGCATGACGATGACCTTGCTCTCGGTGCTCGTGACGCTGTGCCACTCGGCAACGCGAATGCCCTCGCTCGTGATCCAGTCGTTGCCTTTACCGTCCCAACTGGACGTGGCCTTGGCGCCCGGGTATTTGCGCTTGAATGCCCGCTTGCTGAAGACGGATATCAGCATGGCATCGTCAGCGTCCGACCCGTCCAACTCGACCGAGTACGGGTCAAAGTAGACCATCAGCGCATTGGCGATGCGGCCAATGCGGGGCTCATACAGGTTGCGCTCATGGTCGACGAGCTCCGAGCCGACGCGGAAGAACCCCCGGCCGCAGGTGACCGACCAATCGAGCGCTGTCGTGTAGGCGTGCTGGGCGCGGCTCGTCGCCTCGATGTAGCGGAACATGCCCTGCAGGGCCTCGGCGACCTCCAGGTCCGCCTTGTCGTCCATCGGCACGGCCCGAAGCGCAGGCGGGTTCATCCGGGCGTCGTTGACGATCTGCCGGATGTACTGGTCGGTGTGATCGATCGTGAGCATCGGCCGCGCGGGCTCGCCACCGTCCACGCCGCCGCGAGTGCCCGAGCGGGCCGCCTTCGCCTTGTCCGACCACTGATCGAGGTTGCGGAACGCCAGATCGTCGCGCCATTCTTCGCGCCACCGCGATTCGTGGCCGTCAGCCTCTGCGAAAAAATCCCGCGCATCGGCGATGAGGGTGCTTTCGGTCATGACATCCAGTCGGAGGAAAAGGCTGGCCGGCGTTTCGGCGTGGCCGGTTTGGCCAGGTGCCCGCGGTCCTGCATGACGATCCCGAGGTACCGGAACGCATCGGCCCCGTTCGAGGCCCAGTCGTGGTGGGGAACTACGCCGAACACCTTGTCGTCCTGGTTGAACTTGTAGGCGTAGTTCCGCAGCGCATGCAGGCCGTCGGCGCAGCGCACCTCGTCGAAGTAGCAGCGCGGGAAGATCGTTCGCGCCAGCGCGATGCCGTCGTTGACAGGCAGATTCGGCGTGATCTGGACGTTGCGGCCCAGGGCGGCAAGCTGCGATCGGACCGTGCCGATCATGCCCAGGCGCTCGGCCGTGGCATCGTGCGGCAGCCAGTCGAGGTCGTAGACGTAGCCCTTGCCCTGCAGCATCTGCACGTAGTCGGCCGGGCTGTCGTGGTGGGCCTCGTAGTAGTCGATGATCCGCAGCTCAAAGCCGACCCACTGACAGAACCAGATAGCGGTCGCATCACGCTTGCCGATGTCCCAGATCGTCGTGACGGGCTTGGAGCGCTCAACCGGCACACTGGTGATCCGGCCGTCCGCCCGCGCCTCGCGGATCTCCTTGGCGTAGACCGCGCCCTCCTTCGCCTCGAGCGGAACGCCCTCCCAGACGTTCTGGTAGACCTCATCGGTCTCGCGCGACAGCGAGTCCTGGCGCTCGGCCTCCAACTCGTCCGTGAAGAATGGGTTGTCCTGCCAGTTGACGCGGACGATCTTGCTGTTCTCGGGCGGCTTGACGACGTAGCGCTGGTAGGTCGGCGCGTACAGGTGCGACGGGTTCCAGGACAGCCAGATCTCGCTGCCGGGCTTGCGGATCGTCGGCGTGAGCTTGCGCCACGTCCCGTCGCTGACCGTGTCCGCTTCCTCGACCCAGCAGACATCGATGTCCTCGGCCGATTTGATGCCGTCGATCTTGTGCTTGAGGCCCGAAAAGAACACGTAGCTGTCGTTGCGCCGGCCCTCTATGTAGCTCTCGCGGACGTTGAAATACCCCGACAGCCCCATCCGCTTGATCTGGCCCGACAACAGTTCGTGGACCGACTCGCGAATCGAATCCTGAATCTCGCGGCCGCACAGGGCGCGTGTCGACTGCATCGCAGCGCGGGCGATCAGCGCGCGGGCGATCCCCCACGATTTGCCGCTGCCCCGGCCGCCGTAGGCGCCCTTGTAGCGCCAGGACTCGTCGGCAAAGAAGGCGAGCTTCTCCGGCATCTTGAAATCGCGAACGATGTCGCTCATTCGCCTTTCGGGTCGCCGGGCCGGACCACGACCATCCGCAGCACGGTCGGCACGCCGTCCTCGTCGGTCGTGTTGCCCAGCTCCATGGCCTGAACGGGTTTGCCGGCGAGGCGATCGAAGATGCGGTCTGCGGCCTTCTCGTCGGCCTCCTCCAGGGCCTTGACGATCAGCGCCTCCCAGATCGCGATGAGCGTCTGCTGGCCGTCGTACTTGCACTCGCTGTTGAGGGCGTCGCGCATGTCGGCGGTGATCGTTAACCGCTTCTCGACCCGCTTGAGCGCGGCATTGAGCGCCGCGACGACACGCTTGCCGTCCGTCGCGTTGGTGTTGCCCTTCGGTGCGCCCATCAGTGGTGATGCATCAGTCTGAGGTTGCGCTTGACCCGATCGCTGACAGGCTTGACATCCGGGTCTCCTGGCGTGTCCGGGTCAGTCGGCTCGGCCGGCATGACGAACGTCACCGGCGCGGCGTGACCACTGGTGACCTCGCCGTTCATCGTGCGCAGCTGCACGATGTAGGTCTTGCCGGGCACGAGGCCTGTCAGGTTGTAGGCGAGCACGCCCGGCGGGACGGTGCCGAGCATGTCCATCATGCTGCCGTCGCCGCTCAGCCAAACTTGCGTCGTCACCCCGGGGATCGTCTGCATCTCCCACGTGACCGTGGCCGTGCGCAGGCCCGTGACGGCCACCTGGACGTTCGCTGGCACCGCCGCAGTTGCCCCGAGCGTGCGGATCTGCGTCTCGGTCATCGCGGAGACGGCATCGACCGTGTAGCCGCTGCCCGCCGCCCGGAGCGTGCGGACCGAGACGATGTACTCCGTGCCGGGGATGAGCCCGCCGAGTTCCATCAGCCCGCTCGAGCCGCCTGCGGCGGTGCGAGGGTTCTTGCGCTCCGTCGACCCGAGCGGCGAGACGAAGACCTCGAATCCCGTGGCCACAAAATCGCCCGTGTTCCAGCCGATTTCGATGGCTGTCGCCGACTTGGCATTGCCGCCGATCGTCGGCGCAGGGCACCAGCTTGATTTCGCGCTGATCGTGACGACCGGATCTTCCGGCGTGACGACGGTCACCACCGGGGCGAAGACGATCGTCTGCTGACGCCAGTAGTCGTCAAGCGCGCCCGGAGGATCATCCGGCGGATGCGCAGCCGTCCAAGCCCCGGGCCGGTAGGCCGCATTGACGCTGTTCGTCGTCGCGTAGCAGACGCCAATCCCGATGCCGCCGGCTGGCGTGTACGACCACGCATACCGGATGTCGGACATGCCAGGTGGTTTCGCCGAGTCGTACCGGCGCGGCCAAGTGCCGTTGCAGATCGCCGAGACGGTCAGCGTCTCCAGATCGGTCGCTGCAGTGGGGTTCGCGGGGATTGCCGCGCTCGGCGTGCTCTGAGTCGCACCGTTGCGCGCCCAGGCGCGCGGCTGGCCGGTAGTGCCGTACCCTGCCCCCAGCGTGACCGCGTTGGCCCCGCCGTAGCCGATCGTGATCGTTGCCGCTGCCTGCGGGCCGGGGCGCCAGAACGTCCAGAGCCGGCCAGGGACAGCATCCGCGTCGCTGCTGACCAGCACGAGCCACCCGGTGCCAGAAAGCGTCGGCGTGCCGCTTGCGGTGGTCGCCAGGGTGATGACCTGACTCTGGTCATCCAGCACGGCAGGGACGCCAGCCGTGTGCTGCGGAACCGGCCCGGCTTGGGTGATCGGCGAGCCTGCGAGGTAGGTGACCTGAGCCACCGATCAGTCCTCGTTCAGCCGGTCGTAGTAGGTGTCGACCTGCAGATCGTAGGTGTCGTGCTCCATCTCGATGCCGGTGCAGCACTGGTGATACCAGGAGTCCGGGCTGATCATCGGGTCATCGACACCCTGCCCCGGCATGCGCGCGCCTGACGTGTGCCCAACGGAGCGATAGGTGCGGGTCCGGAGGAACTCCCAGACCTTGTGCATCGGGAAGTGGTTCGGCAAGCCGCCGACCGTGCGAAGCTGAATCAGGCAGGCACGCTGCCCATCAGCGGTGTACGTCGAGCCGGCCTGAATGAACAGCCGGAACAGACTGCCGCCGATCGAGTGCTCGCCGCGGTAGTTCCCGCTGGTCGCGCCCGGATCGAGGTTGCGATCCGCCGGCAGGTGGCGCCGGGTGACCAGCACCTCGCCGATCAGGATGCTGGCGACATCGGCATAGGAAGTCGTCGCGCGGCCCGAGCTGCAGACTCGCATGTCATGCGCAATCCAGCCCGTGCCCAGCGTTCCGCCGTCGACACCGGTCAGCGACCATGATTTCGCGCCGATCCAGTGCGACGTGATGTTTTTGAACTGGATGGCCCGGTTCGGCCGGATCACACCCGGCTGCTGCGACGGCCACCCAGCCGTGCCGCCCAGTCGCCGCCCGGCTCCAATATTGGGGTAGCAGACGACCTCGCTGTCTGGGCTGACGCGGTAGGCGCGGATGGCGGCAGCCGTCGGCAGTTTGGTCTGGCAGCGCCAAGACACCGCACCACCGACCGACGGGCTGATACCGACTCGGCCGCGATACTGGTTGCCGCTGATCGGCCCGAGCGGATCCGCACCGGCGAACGACAAATTCCACTCGCTCGGGCCGACGAACACATCCTGATACTCGGTGTCGTAGCCGCCGCTGAACAGCTGCTGCGGGAAATCGCCCGCACCGTTCGGGACGTAGCTCGGGGCGCGGCTCCTACCCGTCGTGAATTTGTTCGGCGCAGGCGCCGAGGCCATGGCCAGGATCGCGGCGGGCACGTCGGTGCCGGCCGGTGGCGGCGTGACGCCGGGGGTGATACCCGCGACCACGATCTCGCTCATGTCGATCTCGATCAGGCCGATGCGGATCGTCGATGACCCGGCCGGGATCGCCGTTTCGCCGTCCGGCATCGCCAGCGTCAGACAGGACCGGTCGATCGGCATGCGGGCTGTGCCGCGGCGGATCTCGCAGCGGACGATGCTGGACACCGGCATGGCTACGGCGGCGGTGGCCGTTACGTCGTGCGCGGTGACCCTGGCTGCGTCCCCGACTCGCTCCCACGGGCGAGCCAGCTGCAGCGTCACCAGCCGGTCGCTGGCGTCGATCAGGTAGAGCGCAGGCCGGTCAAAGGTGCCGGATAGAGTCGCGTACCAGGCGCCGATCTTCGCAGCGCGATTGGCTGCCGCCTTGAGCGCGGCGTCGAAGATGAGCGCGGTGGGATTGTCGAAACTGACTTGAGGCATCGCTGCGACTGGTGATCCGGGCTGGCACCCCAAATCGCAGGGCTCGGGGCGGGGGCATTGCGCCCCCGCCCGTTGCCAGCCGCGATACCCGATCGGTCCCTGCCAGACCAGATCCGATCGCGACGTTCATTCATTCCGCGATCCTTCGCAAGCCGTCGTCGCGAGCGCGATGAGCCGGCTGCGGCCGCCGAGCTTTGACATCGCGATCTGCCCCACCTCGACGACCACGCCGGCCGTCGTGGCCCGCGAGACGATGTCGTAGGCCCTGCGACGGGTGACGGAGAGACGAAAGGACGCATCCTTCACCGTGATGCCCCCTGGATCCTTGGCGAGCACGTCGACCAGCCGCTGCACGTCAGCGCTGAGCTTGACGCCGCGCCGGTCGCTCCTCTTGGCCGGGAGGCGGCTGTCGGTGCCCATGATCTGGCGGGTGATCCAGTCGATGGCGGTCATCGCTCACCCCTTGCGGCCTCGACCGCGGAGCACCACACCCCGCCATTGACGACCAGGCACCGCCCCAGCCCGTAGGCCGTCAGGTCGTAGACATACCCCCGCGTCTCCCCGCTGTGCTCAGACAGCCAGATCGGCGTGACGACGGGCGTCACCGTCTCCCGGATCCGCACATCAGCCGCAGCGGGAGCCGCGGCCTGGGGGACGGCAGAGACCTCGACAGCCGGCAGCGTGGCCGGCTCAGGCTGCGTTGCGCAGCCTGCGAGGATGGCGAGGGCTACTGCTGGTGCAGCGCGTCCCAGTCGAGCCGACAGAGCATCGAGCCGTCCCGCGGGTTGGGCAGCGCCATTTCCGCTGCAATGAGTTGGCCACCCTCGAATGCGTATCCGGTGACGCGCACCTGGGCCGACATCGTGCCCGTCGATGACCACGCGTCTCGCCAGCCGATCCCGACCCAGTAGGCCGACGCGTCGCCCCGGATGTCGTAGTCGCCGCTCGCCGCGATCGCCCCATCCGGGTCGGTCACGAGCATGGTCCAGTGGCTGGCTGGCTGGTAGGCCCACCCACCGGTGCCAGAGCGCCAGTACTGCGCCTGACCAGCCGACTCGGCCCGCAGCGTCGTCCATGGCTGACCTGGCCCCGTGATCGTGAATCTGACCGGCTCGAACTGGCCCTGAATCGCGCACCAGAGGACCACCGACTGAACCGCTGATCCCACATCCGGTGCAGGTGTTGGCGTTTCCGCAACGGGGCTGGGAGCCACCGCAACGGGCGCAGGAGACGCGATCGGGGTCGGGCCGGGGGCTGGTGCCGGATTGGGTGCGATCGGCTGCTGTGGGGCCGGGATTGCAGCCGGCGGGGGATTCGGCGTCTGCGCAGCCACAGGCGGGGTAGGCGCAGGTGCCGGCGCTGCAACCGGGGCCGCCGGGCTCGGCGAGACCGCCGTCGGCTCGGGTGAGTCGGAGCCACCACCGCCGCAGGCGGCCAGCAGCAGGCAGAGGGTCGGGGTGATGAGGTGTCGCATGGGCATGGTTGTCTCCTGGCAGGGAGTGATTGGGCGTGGGTGAGTGTGCGGTCTGACGAGTCATGCTTCCTCCGCAAGCGTGATGATGTTGGTTGCAGCCGACAGGGCCGGCCCGTTGATCTCGCCCGCCGCCCACAGGGCCAGCAGGATCGCTTCAGCGCGGTCGTGGCCGACCTTGACGCCCAGCCGATGCTGGACTGCGGCCACGCTCGATGTCTTCTCGCCGGTCACGCCGACGGCACGCTTCCACTGCAGCGGCGTCGGTCGCAGGATGTCGCGCACGAACGGGCCAAGGACTGCGACGCAGACGCCGCACGAGTGCCCCATCGACAGCATCGTCAGGGCCTGGGCGCCCGGCCGTGCCGTGATCCGCTCGACAGCCCCGATAACGTAGTCGCCAACGAAGTCGTGCTTGGCCGACCAGCCCTGCAGCACAGCCCGCAGGCCGCCCGGGTCGACCTCGCGCCGGGCGATCTTGGCCCTCGGGTCGTTGTAGACCCGCACGGGCAGCCTGGCGCTGGCCAGCAGGCCGCGGGTCGAGCAGTGGGCGGCGATAGCACCAGTCACGCCGGGATCGATGCCGATCGCGATCATCTCCGCAGCACCGTTGTTTTCTGGCATCGGTTTTGATCCGCTTGGGTCATCGCCATGCCCCGAACCACAGTTGCAGCGCCCACCACACGGCCAGATCGATGGGGGTCATTGGCCGGCCTCGCTGATCCGCACCGAGAACTCGCCGGCCGGCATCGCCAGGTGATGCGTGCGACCGCAACGGCACTGGACGTCGACCTGCATCGTGTCGGACAGCGCCACGACCTTGCCCGGCTCGAATGCCGGCAATGCGCGCGCGCGGGTGGGGGATGGGATGTCGACCCACTCCATGATCGACGCAGGGACCAGACCCCCATCTCTTCCGTCCTCGCGCTTCACGCGCCACTGCCATTCCCCGGAGTGGCCGGTCCCCACCCACACGCCAGTTCGCAGCGGCAACGATGCGCAGCTTGATGGCGGGTTGCCGGTCACCACCCACACGCCAGCGCGCCCTGCGATCCGCACCCGCCGACTCACGGACTGGTCGAGGTGCCACGCATTGAACCGTGCACTGATATCCGCGTCGGTCAGCCCCTGTTGCTGCGATTCCATCATTTCCCTCCTGGCATTCAGAACGTCATGAACGGCCGCGGACGGCGGTCGCTGTTGCGGGCCGCTCATGCGGCGGCCGCCTGGTTGCGGGCACGGACGGCGTCAGCCTCCGAACCGAATCCTTCGGCAAGCCACCAGGACGGCCTTGATGGTCCCTTCGGCGCGGCGTTGTCGAGCCATCGCTCGCCGTTGAGGTAGGTCGCCGGCAGCGGGATGAACTTGCCGCCGGCCTCGAGCCACTGCGGCGTCTGGCATCGCGCCTTGACT
>ERZ795054.2548-NODE-2548-length-15173-cov-5.125215_pt1 | contig 15173 bp, 14 predicted proteins | sample MGYA00375138_ERZ795054 | MGnify/ENA primary metagenome ERZ795054 (study PRJEB30183, sample SAMN05720215) | anaerobic digester metagenome | isolation source: active sludge of municipal wastewater-treating anaerobic digesters | place: USA | collected 2014-12-23 ...
ATGAAACCTGCCATAGTGATGGCCATCTCCGTAACCGTTGTGGTGGCGCTTTCAAACCTGATCATCGCGCTGATGCGCAAATCTATACCCGGCCGTATAAGGATCATTGTCCAGCTGGTGGTGATTGCCACCCTGGTAATCATAGTTGACCAGTTCCTTAAAGCCTTCGCCTTTGACGTGAGCAAACAGCTCTCTGTCTTTGTGGGGCTGATCATCACGAACTGCATCATTATGGGCCGCCTGGAAGCCTTCGCCATGGCGAACAAACCCTGGCCGTCATTCCTTGACGGAATCGGCAACGGAGCCGGTTACGGACTGATATTAATTATTGTATCGTTCTTCCGTGAGTTCCTTGGAAGCGGCAGCATACTGGGATATCCGGTGATGGAAAAGCTCGGAGTATACAAATTCGGGTACGAGGATAACGGAATGATGATCCTGCCGCCTATGGCGCTCATAACCGTGGGACTGATCATCTGGTTCCAGCGCGCACGCAACAAGTCACTGATTGAAACCAAGTAAGAGCAGCGGTCATGGAAAACTTAGTCAATATATTCGTCAAGTCGATCTTCATCGACAACATGATCTTCGCATACTTCCTTGGCATGTGCTCATACCTGGCAGTTTCGAAGACAGTGAAGACCTCCATGGGCCTTGGCATTGCCGTCACCTTTGTGCTGTTGATAACCGTGCCGGTGAATTTCCTGCTCGAACAGTATGTGCTGAAGAAGGGTGCACTGGTCTGGCTTGATGAGAGCTTTGCAACTCTTGATCTCAGCTTCCTTTCTTTTATCATGTTCATTGCAGTGATTGCATCAATAGTGCAGCTGGTGGAGATGGTAATTGAGAAATCGAGCCCCGCACTATACAATTCCCTCGGGATTTTCCTGCCGCTGATTGCTGTCAACTGCGCTATCCTTGGCGCTTCGCTCTTCATGCAGGAGAGGGAGTATGAGAACATTGCCGAGGCTACTGTCTTCGGCCTTGGATCCGGTATCGGCTGGCTCCTGGCTATTGTGGCCCTGGCAGCCATCAGGGAGAAGATGCGTTATTCCAACGTACCGGCACCTCTTCGCGGGCTGGGCATAACCTTCATCCTGACCGGGCTGATGGGGATAGCCTTTATGAGCTTTCTGGGTATCACACTTTAAAATATCGTTACGGAAATGTTATTAGGATTATCAATTGCTGGCACCGTTCTCATAAGCATAGCGGTATTCGTACTGGTGATGATACTGCTGGTGGTGGTGCTGCTGTACGCCAGGCAAAAGCTCACACCCCAGGGAGATGTCACACTGAAGATTAATGACCGTGAGATGATTGTCTCGCCGGGATCAAGTCTGCTGTCGACGATGTCCAACAACGGAATTTTCCTCCCTTCTGCCTGCGGCGGAGGCGGTACCTGCGGCATGTGCCGGTGCCAGATTTCCGAGGGCGGAGGCTCAATACTGCCCACCGAAACTGGTTTCTTTACCCGCCGCGAACAGCATGAGAACTGGCGCCTGGGATGCCAGGTCAAGGTGCGCGAAAGCATGACAATACAAGTGCCTGAAGCCGTCCTGGGAGTGAAAAAGTGGGATTGCGAGGTGGTCTCCAACAGGAACGTCGCCACCTTCATCAAAGAGTTCGTGGTGAAGCTGCCTGAAGGCGAAGACCTGAACTTCAGGTCCGGTGAGTATGTCCAGATCTATATACCGAAGTATGAGGTAGACTACAGGAAGGATATTGATATTGAGGAAGAGTACAGGCCCGACTGGGACAAGTTTGACCTGTGGAGCCTCAAGGCGAAAAACGAAGAGGAGACATTCAGGGCGTATTCGATGGCCAACTACCCGGCAGAGAAGAACCTGATTATCCTGAATATCAGGATTGCCACACCGCCGATGGACAAGAACCGTAAGTGGATGAACGTGCCCCCGGGGATATGCTCGTCATATATCTTCTCGCGCAAACCGGGTGACAAGGTCACAATCAGCGGACCTTACGGCGAGTTCCATATCAAGAAAACAGATGCGGAGATGGTCTATGTTGGAGGCGGAGCAGGGATGGCCCCGCTGAGATCCCATATTTTCCACCTGCTGAAGACGGAGAAGTCGGGCAGGAAGATATCTTACTGGTACGGAGCCCGTTCAAGGCGGGAGGTGTTCTACGAGGAGGAGTTCAGGGAGCTGGAAAAGAAGTTCCCCAACTTCACCTTCAACCTGGCGCTGTCAGAACCGCTGCCTGAAGATAACTGGACAGGCTACAAGGGATTCATTCACAAGGTGCTGTTTGACAACTACCTGGGCAAACACAGCCTGCCCGAGGAGATTGAGTATTATCTCTGCGGCCCCCCGGTGATGAACGCTGCAGTGCTTAGCATGCTTGACAATCTGGGTGTTCCGCCGGAGAACATTGCGTTTGATGATTTCGGTGGATAATAAGGCAGCAGGCAGTTTGAGGCGGCGACGCAGGGGCAGACTCAATCCCGCATCCGCCAACTGGCGGATCGGGAAGGCAATAGGCAATAGGCAGTAGGCAGTAGTGGAAATGGCCATTGATCATAAAGAATTGTATATCAGACAGTAAAGTCGATAATAATTCCATGTAGAGCTTGCCCCGATAGCCGCAGGCTGTCGGGGGGATACAGCATTGTATAACACTCATGAACCACCTCATCTCCATCTTTCCCGTCATCGCCCTGACCCTGTCACTGGCTTCCTGTGCACCGCAACCGGAATATGCCGAACTGAACGGCCTGACCCAGGGTACCACCTACCATATAGTCGTGGAGAAAATTCCCGGACTTGATGTAATGACCTTGCGACAGGACATTGAAAAACTGTTTACGGAAATAGACAACTCACTGTCGATATACAATGACTCCTCCGTGATCTCTGCAATCAATGCCAACCGGAGTGACCTGACCGACACCCTCTTCCGCGAAGTATTCAGGGATGCGGCGGAGGTATCAGAAGAGAGTGGCGGGTTGTTTGACATCACTATCGGACCCTTGGTGAAGTCATGGGGGTTCGGTCCCGATGCCATGAAACGGTTCAATCCCTCCATGCTTGATTCACTCCTTGCGCTAGTAGGGATGGACAAGGTGCGTCTCGAGGGGGACCGCATCATCAAGGCTGATCCCGATATGTTTATCGATGTAAATGCAATTGCCCAGGGTTATACCGTTGATCTTGTTGCTGATCTTATCGTCAGCAGGGGCATAAAACAATGCCTGGCAGAGGTGGGAGGAGAAGTCCGCACGGTCGGCGACAAGAACGGCATGGGATGGAAGGTAGGAATTGACACCCCTGCCGATGGCAACTATACTCCCGGTGCTGATATCCAGGCAAGGATACGGCTCGATGACAGGGCGCTCGCAACTTCGGGCAACTACAGGAAGTTTTTTGTGGAGAACGGAGTGAAGTACTCACATACAATCGATCCGCGGACAGGATACCCGGTAAAGCATACCCTCCTCAGTGCCACCATTATTGCACCGACCGGTGCCGTTGCAGATGCCTGGGCCACGGCCTGCATGGTAGGAGGGAAGGATAAGGCAATCGCTTTCATTGAAAAGTATGATTTCCTGGAAGGTTACCTTATCTGGTCAGATGAAAAGGGGATGATGAGGAGCTGGATTTCAGAAGGGGTCACGAAATTCATTATCACTGAATAGCAAGTCCGGCGGTCTTGCGGTCCGGCGGTCTTGCGGTCTTGCGGTCATGCGGTCATGCGGTCCGGCAGTCTTGCGGTCATGATTCTTCGACTGCACGACTGCAGGACGGAGCGAAGCGACAGACCCTCAGGTTGAGACCTGAAAGGTCAAAATCCCGTATCCGTCAGCTGGCGGATCGGGACCCTCAGACCCTCAGACCCTCAGACCTTCAGACCTCAGACCTTCATAGCACTGCATCCGCAGCAGCCGTCACCGTCAACAGGATTGCAGCCGGTATCTGTATTCTGAGCGCACGAGATACCTCTTTTCCGCATCTCCCTGTTGTGACCCACATGTGTGTCAGGAAACTGCCCTTTAGGCTTGAGCAGGATTGTGATTGCCAGTCCGGCCATTGCCAGACCGACCAATATCGCTGATATTATGAGAAGCTTCAACAGCATAATTTTTTCTCCGGAACGCAAATATACAACTTAATAACATACCTTCCGACCGCAGGACTGCAGGACCGCAGGACCGCAGGAATTAACAATAAAACATTTCGGCCGTCAATTAGTTCGAACGGGAGATACCTGTCATGCCTCTTCCTCATTATAAAGTTCCCGGTCCGCGGCATCAGCCTCCTCGAGCACCTTCGCATGCTCTTCAGGTGTGTAACGCCTGATTTTGTATCCTGCCGAGGCGATGAAGACGCTCATGAACGGACTGATTATATTGAAGAAACAGTAGGGGGCGTATGCCCAGGTTGATACACCCAGCACGCTCGACTGGGTGGCTCCGCAGGTGTTCCATGGGATCAGTACTGAGGTGACAGTACCGGAGTCCTCCAGTGAACGGCTCAACAGCTCGGGCTTGAAACCCATGTCGCGGAATTTTTTGGCGTACATCCTGCCCGGGATGACTATTGACAGGTACTGATCAGAAGCAGTAACGTTGAAGAAGAGGCAGGTGGCCACCGTAGAGCCAACAAGGGTGCCTGCATTGTGCACGAATTTCATCAGTTTTCCGGTGATTGTCTTCAGCATACCGCATGCCTCCATGATACCGCCGAAAACCATCGCACAGATGATCAACCATACGGTGTTGAGCATACCGGCCATTCCGCGCGTCTTCATCAGTTCGTCAACCGCCGGATCGCCGGTTGTAACAGCTACCGAACCGAACATCGTTTTCATAATTGCAATGTATGACTGCTTAACGAGGGAGCCTCCGGTGGCGGCCACTTCTTGCAGGATATGTGGCTGAAAAATGACTGCAAAAACTGCGGCCAGCAGGGTTCCGGCAAGCAGAGACGGCAGGGGAGGTACCTTTTTAACGATGATGTATATAAGCACAGCCGGCACCAACAGCAGAACGGGAGTAACATTGAATTTCGCCTTTATGGCAGCCTGCACGGCATCGGCATTTGTGGCGCCTCCGTGAAGGTCAATCGTGAATCCGATTACCAGGAAGATAACCATCGTGATAATCAGTGACGGAGTGGTGGTTATTACCATGTACCTGACATGTGTGAAAAGGTCGGTCCCGGCCACGGCTGGCGCCAGATTGGTAGTGTCTGACAGGGGTGACATCTTATCTCCGAAATATGCACCTGATATGATGGCGCCGGCAATCATTGCCTCATTGAACCCCAGGGCTTTGCCTATACCCAGCAGCGCCACGCCGATTGTGGCCACCGTAGACCATGAACTGCCTGTGGAGACTGATACAAGGGCACAAATGACCACTGCCGCAAACAGAAAGATCTTGGGATGAAGTATCTCGAGTCCGTAGTAGATGAGCATCGGCACCACTCCGCTGACCATCCATGTCCCTGCAAGGGAGCCGATCAGAAAGAGAATAAGGATTGCAGGCATTGCAGTGCCGATTCCCTTTATTACACGGTCACGTATGAAAAGCCACCTGTAACCAAGACTCACTGCAATGACCCCGGCCACTGCGGCAGCAAGAATCAGGGCCATCTGGTTCGCACCCGAGAGGGTGTCATCACGAAAAAACTTTACATTGAATGTAAGAAAGACGATCAGCACGGCGATTGGCAGCAACGACTGCAGCATCGTCGGTGTTTTGTACTGTTTCAGAGACATGAATGCTTTTTAGCGTTGAACTGTGCAATTTACTATTTTCCGCGATTTTTCTTGAAAATGCCACTAAAAGATGTTATTTTGTATGGTCAATTTGGCCGGCTAATGTCCCAATATCCTGACATATTCAGCATAAATCCGGAAGACAAGATCCCGGGAAAAGGCAGGGTGCTGATATCAGAGCCTTTCCTTACCGACCGTTTCTTCAACCGGACCATTGTGTTCCTCACTGAGCACACTACGGAGGGCACTGTCGGATTTATCCTCAACAGGGTGATCGACCTGATGGTCAGCAGCGCCGTGGAGGGGTTTGACGGATGGGATGAACATCTTTCGGTGGGCGGACCTGTTTCTCCTGACACATTGCATTACCTTCACACCCTTGGATCAAAGGTGCCCGGAAGCGTACCTGTGATACCGGGAATATGGTGGGGTGGAGAAATCGATGCCCTCCGCAACCTGATCGCCACCGGAACCGTGGGACGTGACCAGGTTCGTTTCTTTCTCGGTTACTCCGGATGGGAAAAGGGACAGCTGAAGCGTGAGCTGAAGGAGAACTCATGGGTAATAGCAAAGGTACCGCCAGACGTAATCATGAAAAGCCGCGGAAACGTCTGGCGTGATGTTCTGAAGTCACTCAACAACAAATACCGCATATGGGCCGAGTTCCCGGAATCACCGGAGATGAACTGACCCGACCGGCTGCCCTTCGGCCCCCCCCCTCAACAATCCTCTCAGAAACCGGCAACATACTATTGCCGATACCCTCGGTAATCCTACATTGAAGCCTGGAAATCAGTGCATAATCTTGAATACGAGTTCTCTCAGCAGGTCGCCTGTGTCGCTTCCCGCCTCACCGAATCCCTTCGCCTTCAGATCATATGACCGTATCAGCGAGATGATATTCATACATGCCCCCACACTGTACAGGGCCGCGGCAGCCTTGAAATCCCTCACATAACCGGGGTAGGTCTTCAGCATCGCAACAACGTTGCCTTCACTCTTGTCCTTCAGGCTGTGGTAGATGAGCACACGGCTGAAGCTCGAGAACAGCACGGGAAAAATCAGCGGAATGATCTCCTTCTTCGAGTGGCCCGCATAATAGTTCACAACCCTGGCTGCCTTCAGGGGATCACGGTAAACAATTGCCCGCCAGAGTTCATTGGGAGTGTAATCCTTGCTGATGCCAATGCTTCTCTCAATCAGATCGGTGGAGATGCGCGGATTCTCTTTGGGAAGCGAGATTATCAGCTTGTCAAGCTCGTTGGCGATTTTACCGAGGTCGTTGCCGAGGAATTCCGAAAGCAGTCTCGAGGCGTCAGGGCCTGCCATAATGCCCCTGTCAGTAAGGTACCTGTCAATCCATCCGGGAATCTGGTACTCCGGCACCTTGTCAGACTCGATGTACAATCCCTTTTTGTTGAGTGCTTTGTAGAGCGATTTCCTTTTGTCAAGGTCTTCGTACTTGTACGCGATTACAAGGATAGTAGAATTGAGGGGATTATCGACATAAACCAACAGATCATCAATTTTCTTAAGTTTCTGTGCCTCGCGGACTATGACCACCTGCTGGTTAGCCATCATCGGGAAGCGACGGCAGGTCTCTATCACCTGCGTCACTGACACATCGAGGCCGTATAGCACGGTCTGATTGAATGATTTCTCTGATTCATCAAGAACCTTTTCCTCGATGAAATCAGTAATGAGATCTATATAGTAGGGTTCCTTCCCGGCAAGGAAGTAAACGGGTTTATAGATTTTGTTCCGCAGATCCCTGATTATCTCCTTGTAATCCGTTGCCATCAGAACCGGAGGTGTTTGACCGAGATGCCGTTATCCTTGATTTCAGTAAGTGCTTCTATGCCAATGCGAAGATGTGTGTCCGAAAACTGACTCGTTACTTTCTGGTCACTGGCATCAGTCTTGATGCCGCTGGAGATCATAGGCTGATCAGAGACGAGGAGCAGTGCGCCGGTGGGGATTTCGTTGGCAAAGCCTACTGTGAATATTGTGGCTGTCTCCATATCGATGGCCATGGCCCTTGTTTTGACGAGGTATTTCTTGAAGCGGTCATCATATTCCCATACGCGTCTGTTGGTTGTGTAAACGGTACCGGTCCAGTATTCCAGGTTGTTCCGCACGATGGCGGCGGAGACGGCGCTCTGCAGCTTGAACGCCGGCAGCGCAGGAATTTCCAGCGGAAGGTAATCGTTCGAAGTACCGTCGCTCCTTATTGCGGCAATAGGAAGAATCAGGTCACCAAGCTTGTTTTTCTTCTTCAGCCCTCCGCACTTGCCAAGGAAAAGAACAGCCTTCGGCTGGATAGCGCTGAGGAGATCCATCACCGTGGCCGCATTGGGGCTACCCATCCCGAAGTTGATGATTGTTATACCTCCGGCGGTTGCGTTAGGCCAGTTTTTGTCCTTGCCCTCCACAGGTACGTCGTTCCATCTGGCGAAGGTGTCAACGTAATGTGTGAAATTGGTGAGCAGGATGAACTCGCCGAATGAGCTGAGCTCTTTTCCCGTGTAGCGGGGCAACCAGTTGTTCACTATATCTTCCTTGGTTCTCATGTTCTCCGATGCTGTTTGTTTATATTTGCCCTGCCTAAGGGTAACCAAAAATACAACAAAAGTTGAAACCGCTGAAACTGCCGCCATGTTCGCTGCGGATAAAAGAGGGTCCGGGTACCAGGCTCATCTATGACCCGCTGAGAAAGAAGTATGTGGCGCTCACACCAGAAGAGTGGGTCAGGCAGCACTTCATCAACTACCTGACCGGCTTTCTTGGCTATCCTCCCGGACTGATAAAGACTGAAGCATCATTCAGGCTGCACGGGATGCTGCGGCGGGCTGACATCCTGGTGCATGACAGGGCGGGGGAACCAGTTCTCATTGTTGAATGCAAGGCGCCGGAGGTGAAAATCAACCAGGATGTCTTTGACCAGGTCATAAATTACAACTTCAGTTATGGCGTTCGGTACCTGGTAGTCACAAATGGAATAACACACTTCGCAGGGAAGGTTGATACCTCAGGGCAAAGTTTTAATCTGCTCGATCAGATTCCAGATTATGAAACAATTACGCGACAGCAGCCATGATTGACGTTACATGTGCAATCATACGTAACGATGAGGGACTTGTGCTGGCAGTACGCCGTGGCCCCGGGATGGGGAATGCGGGAAAATGGGAGTTCCCTGGTGGTAAAACTCGTGCAGGGGAAGATCACGAAGAGTGTATCCTCAGAGAAATAGACGAGGAGCTGGGGATGGATATAGTTATCTGCGGAAAGCTGAATGATGTGGAACATGATTACGGAGATAAAAAGATCAGGCTTATCCCCTTCATTTGCGATACCCTGACATCGAAACCGGTTCTGCGGGAGCACGATCAGTACAGCTGGATGCAGCCAGATGAGCTGGTGAAACTTGACATGACCGCTGCAGACATACCTGTGGCGATACAGTATGCGGCAGGTCACCGGTATGCGGCAACTAACGAAACAGATGAGGAGACCGCACGGATGACAGCTGAGGCAAGTGAGGAACTTGCAAAAATGATGGCGAGGGTCTCCAGTGTTGAGGAGATAACCATGGTAGCTCAGTCTGCGGTAACTGACACAAACCTTTTATCACAGCTGGTTACCCTGTGTTCCAGCACTGAGAACAGGGTGGGATTTATGGCCTCATGGGCTCTCTCCAAAGTTGTTGATGTAGACGCGAAGGCGATAGCTCCGTACCTGTCACTGATCATCGATTCTCTCCCCGGCGCTCCCAACGAGAGCGTCCAGAGGTCGTTCATGAGGGTTCTGACGAAGAGTGCAATCACTGACATCCCCCAATCGCATCATGCAAAACTGATAGACTACTGTATGACTGCAATGCGCGGGCCGAATGTGCCTGTGGCGCCTAAAGCATACGGAATGGAGATACTCGCATCATTCTGCTCGCTTTACCCGGAAATGGTCAACGAGGTTGCCGGGGCAGTACAGCTTGCAATCAATGATGCTGCAGGAGGGATGAAGGCCGCGGGGCGGAAAATCATAAACAGACTTGGCAGAAACCAGAAATAAAGTCGGCAATCGGCAATAGTCTGAATGTCTTGCAGTCTTGCAGTCTTGCAGTCAAATAAAGAAATCAGCATGACCGCACGACTGCATGACCGCATGACCGCACGACTGCATGACCGCATGACCGCATGACTTTATTTCATCTTCACCGTCTTCCTGATCCAGGAAGAAACAAGATCCAGAGCTGCTGGTGAAAATGTCTCCTCAATCCTGACGTACTCGTCCGGTGAGCCGGTTTCCGAGTGCTGGAACAAGTGATTCAGACCGGGAAGCATTACAGTCTTAATCTTGCGGTTGCCGCCACTGCGCAGAGCCGCCTTTATTGCCGGAAGATTTATTTCCTGGCTTACCTGCAGGTCCTTCTCACCGTTAAGGGCAAGAACCGGGCATTTTACCTGTGACCAGAACGGAGCCGGGTCAGTAGCAATGAAATAGCGCATCCATGGAGAATTGATTGAGACAAGCCCCTGTGTGAATGAGGCCATTTTCTCCTTGCGCTCTTCCTGAGTGAGGTTCAAGGCATCCAGCTCCCTGCCATACCATTCCATGGCATCCTTCGGGAACTTGCGCTGGTCGGGCTCGTCAATGAGCATACTGAAGAGCCGTCCGTTGGTGGCTATTGTCTCGTCAATTTCGGCCTGGGGTGTGCCCGAAGCTCTCATTATATCTTCTGTCTGCCTGATAATGACGTCATATCCCTTTACCCCCGGACCGGCCAGGGAGACAATGAAAGCTATGTTCCTGTTGCGTGATGCCACTATTGGGGCAATCAGCCCGCCCTCACTATGGCCTGCGAGTCCGATCTTGCCGGAATTTATCTCCGGGTGCTGCATAAGGTACGCCACTGCTGCCTCCGCATCATCGGCAAATGACATCGAGGTAGCTTTAGCGGCGTTGCCTTTTGATTTCCCGATGCCGCGGTCATCATAACGCAATACGGCAATTCCGTTCCGGGTCAGGTGATCGGCCAGGACCAGGAATGGCTTGTGCATAAAGACAGTCTCATTGCGGTCCTGCTGACCCGAGCCCGAGATAAGGACCACAGCCGGGAATGGTCCTTCGCCTTGCGGGAGGGTGAGGGTACCTGCCAGGCTGAAGTTCTCTGCGGTGTTCATGAACGTGACCTCCTCCTCGCGATAGGGGTAGGGAGGTTTCGGCTCCTGTGGTCTCTTCGGCTCCACGGGTTTGGCCCCTTTTTTCAGTTCAAGGTCATACTTGCCGCCAAGCTGGGTCCATACCCCGGAAATGACGGAGTCGCTCCGGAATCCTGCCCGGTACCACCCCTTTACAATTGGTATATCAACGAACAGGGTATCATTCAACAGAGTTACTCTCCCGCATGGAATTCCCTTTACGCCCTGATCGGGTGAATCCGCCGTGGCCTGAATTGTATCGGCTTCCGTCATTGAGAAGTGGAGTACCATCTGAAGTTCCCCCGAAGTGGTTTTCATCTTCCCGGCCCATGAACCTTGAATATCATCGAAGGTACGCTGACCGTAAGCGGCTATGCTGATAAAGAGCAATGCCATGACTGAGTAATATATTCTTTTCATGACAGGTAATAATGTATCCCTCAAAAATAACCATTTCTGGCTATATTTGAAGCAATTTCGGACACATGAAAACAGTAGATACAAGAGGTCTTACCTGCCCCGCACCATTGATAAAGACCAGGCAGGGACTGAATGAAGCTGCGTCTGACGAAGCCGTTCAGATTCTGATTGACAATCCCACCTCGCTGAGTAACGTGAAAAGATTCCTGACTGACAACAGCCTCGCATTCACGGTGAAGGAAGAGGGAAATCTTGCCTTTGTGACGGTTACAAGAGGTGAAAAAAGCGAACTGACTGCAAACGAGAAGGAATATTGCACAACTGAGACCACTGGGAACAAAAACCGTGTGCGAAACACTGTGGTGGCCATTACCTCCGAGAGAATGGGCAGCGGCGACGATGAACTCGGCAAGAAACTGATGGTTTCATTCTTCAGGACCCTCGTGCTGCTGGAACCGGCACCTGCTGCGGTAGTCTTTTATAATTCCGGGGTGAAGCTGGGACTTGATGATTCACCAGTGCTTGAGCACATCAGAGAGCTTTCCGGAAAGGGAACTTCAATTTATCTCTGCTCCACCTGCATTAATCATTTCGGCATCCGTGACCGCCTGCCGGCGGGAAGCTTCAGTGACATGTACCAGATACTGAATGTGCTGAAGGATGCAGATCATATTATCCGGCCCTGAAGGTCAACCCGGCAAAGCAGCCTGCCCGGGCAGGAAGGACGGCATCCCTGATGCTGCGACAAGCACCCGGCAACAGAACCAGAAAAAAGAACCAGACAATGTCATTCGATCTCCTTTCAACCGTCGAAACCGGAGGCTGTTCAGCCAAAATACCTCCACGCCAGCTCGAGGAGCTGCTGAAAGGACTGCCTCTGCCGGCTGACCCCGCCATACTGGTTGATATTTCCACCCAGGATGATGCGGGTGTATATAAGATCAATGAGAACACGGCCCTGGTTATAACCACTGATTTTTTTCCGCCACTTGTAAGCGATGGCTACGAATTTGGCCTCATAGCTGCAACCAATTCAATAAGTGATGTGTACGCCATGGGAGGTACTCCTCTTGTTGCGCTGAATATCATGATGTTTCCCTCAACGCGGATCCCGATGGAGGTCTACAGGGAGATCCTCCGGGGAGGCAATGACAAGGCGCGTGAAGCCGGAGTCAGCATCATCGGCGGACATACTATAGATGATTATCCGCCAAAATTCGGGCTGGCCGTAATAGGCACTGTACATCCTGACAGGATCATCACAAATGCCGGTGTGAGGGAGGGTGACGAGCTGATACTTACCAAACCGCTGGGGACAGGTATCATCCTTGCAGGGCACCGGATGGAGATGAGTACTCCTGAACAGATGGATTCCGCCGTAAGGACCATGCAGCAACTCAATGCACAGGGTGCTGCACTAATGCAGAAATACGGCGTCAGGGGCGCAACCGACATCACCGGATTCGGCCTGGCGGGTCATGCACTGAAAATGGCCAGGGCCTCCGGGGTGACAATCAGAATAAACATGAGCATGGTGCCTCTGCTCCCGGGTGTTTACAGCCTGGCTGACCTGGGATGCATTCCGGGAGCAGCGTTCCGTAACCTCGACTATACGGAGGGTGAAACACACTTTGCGGAAGGGCTCGATTACAACCTCAGGATGATTGCACATGACGCCCAGACATCAGGAGGACTGCTGATGGCAGTGACACCGCAAGTAAGCATGGAGCTTTTGAAGGAGTTACATGCATCAGGGCACCCGGAGGCAGCTATCATAGGAAAAGCTGACGGCGCGGAGACGGCTGCGCTGGTGCTGGAATAGATGTCCCCTGGGGCAGCCGGCTGCCGCCGGTACCGGCCCGCAATCAAGTGTCTCTCCGCGAGCCGCTGGCAATTGCCCGTCCGGCTTCCGCCGGTACCGGCCCGCTGCCGGCTGAAGGCAACCGGCTTTCCGGCTTCCGCCGGCGGGAATTACAGATCTGAACGGAATTCAGGCGGGCAGTGAGAAGATGAATTCAGCTCCTCCACCCGGACGTGTCCGGACAGAAATCTCCCCCCTGTGAAGCAATACTGCATTCTTTACTATGGCCAGCCCCAGGCCTGTGCCTCCGCTCTTGCGGGAACGACCATCGTCAATCCTGTAAAACCGTTCGAAAATCCTTTCCTGGTGCTCTGCAGGGATACCAACGCCATCATCTGCAAAGGAGAATGTACGAAACCCGGATTCACCCGGCAGCGTCCTCACCGTAACGGTAACCTTCTCACCTGCATAGGCGATGGCATTCTCAAGAAGGTTCTGGAATACCGATACAACAAGTGATCTGTTCCCGTTGACCATTGTGCCCGGCTCGATTGAAATATCCACCCTCATCTGCCTGCTCCTGATGTCAGCCATGAGGTTGTCACAAACCTCCCTGACAACTTCTGCAACGTCAAACTCACCAAACGGGAAGTTGCTGCCTGTCTCATCGAGCTTGTTCAGGGTAACTATGTCATTGATCAGGTCGGTGAGTCGGGCAGACTGTCCAAGTGCTTTTTCTAGGAAATGATTGCGCTTCTCCTCGTCCAGATCTTTATTTACGATCAGTGTTTCCAGGTATCCCCTGACTGAGGCAATCGGAGTTTTGAGCTCATGGGCGATGTTGGAGGTCATCTGCTGCCTCATAGCCTTGGTCTGCTCCGTACGGGTGATATCGGTAATTACAATCTCGAAGCTCTTGTCATTGAACAGAATACATCTCACAGAGAAGTATTTGCCTCCTTTTTCGATCCGCATCTCGGTGGACGGGTTCTCCTGTTTCGCGCCCCCGGTGACAAGATTACTGTTGAGGAAAGTTTTGATTCCGTTGAATTCCGGGTGATCAATGAAACCCTCGGGTGACAGTGAATGCTCACCGGTAATGGCGTTGAGAAATACAATAAAATGACTGTTTGAGAGCGTCACCCTTCGATCAGGGCTGAAGAACGCCACACCCTCGTTGAGAACATGCAGGTGCCTGATGAGCTTCTCTTTCTGCAGCGACAGTTCAGCCGTGTTGAGGGCCAGGTTATTGTATATCCTGACTATCTCCTTGCCAGTCTCGCCCACCTCGTTCTTCGGGAAGATAATTGACGTGTCGTTACCCTCGCCTCGTCTCATTCTTGCAGCAAAATCACGCAGCATCGTAATGCTTTTTCCCATCCTGCGTGTTACTGCAGCAAGTAGCGCCCAGATCCCTGCGAAGACAATAGCCATGAAGACCAGGAAGATCTGCTCCCGCTTCAGGAATCCCCTGATGTTGATGTTGTACTCCTCGGCCAGCCTGACATAGTGCGTATTGAAGTACCTTGAAAAATAATAATAGTCCTTGCCGGTCGATTCGGAGTGCCGGATTGCAGTTCCATAGGGAGAGAACAGAGACTTGCCCACCTCAGGCCTGTTCAGGTGATTCTCCATGGAGGACCAGTCGTCCACCGAACTGTCATACAGTACTTTCCCATCTATTGCCAGTACAGTGATCCGCAGGTCCGGAACAGGAATGAGTTTGAAAATCGAGTCCACCAGCCCGTAGTTGCCTGATTCGTTTAATGAATTGACAATTATGTAGTTGTCTACAAGCTTAGCCATGTCATTGAGTCTGGAATCGAGCGCGGCAATTCTGATGTCTTTCTCGCGGTGGTACTGGAAAGCCAGGATAAGAACGGTAAAGAGGAGGAAGATTCCGAAATAGTATAGGAACAATCTACGCCTGAAGCTCATGGGCATCGTTATTTGACTTGTTTTTCATTCGCCTAAATAGTAACCGTACCCTGATTTGTTTCTTATCATGTTAC